>JGI24699J35502_11134184_pt1 | contig 47712 bp, 42 predicted proteins | sample TergutMp193P4_FD_35502 | JGI IMG/M metagenome (IMG submission 35502)
CCGGGCAATTTCGGAGCCGGATCGCCGTAGCCGGAGTTATAAGGCATTCCTCCAAACATCGCATCCGACCAAGCGCTGAATTCTCCCGGTTTAGCCGTTTCCTCAAACGCTTTTGCTTGGCTGGTTCCCATTCCGACTACATGAATCATATCCGATTGTTGGATGGTTTTTCCTTGAAACACCGCAGGTGCGAAATAAATAACGGTTAATCCTAAAAACAGAAGGATAGCAAGGAGATGCTCGCTTGTTTTTCTTATTATTTCTTGCATATTATTCTAATATTTCCGACAAAAATACGCTTTTTTTGAATATGTTCAAATTCATTTTTTTAAGATACCGTTTTCTTTGTCCATTTAGCGATATAAAAACGGACGGCAAACCAAACATGACGGATCTGCGTAGGTATTTTACCGTAATTTTCGCACATAATTCGGTAGCGTTCTTTTAAAGATTTTTTCCGATTGGCAGCGCTCAGGCCCGCTTCCAAAAATCGAGACAAAATAAGTCGGGTATTAAATAGGGTCTTTGCTTTTTTCATGCAGCGAATGCACCATTCATAATCGGCGGCAAACCGATATTGCAAATCGTAGGATTCCGCTACTGCTCGCTTGACAAGAAACGATTGGTGGCAAACCAACATCCCCATACGAAAACTTTTCCATGTTAATTTTTCGGGAGCTTTCAGACGACGCATAGCCACTGAATTGCCTTGTTCGTCAACTATTTGGGTTTCACCATAGATAATGTCCGGCAGATTTCTGCTGCCAAGTGTATTTACTATTTCTTGAACCGTATTATCGGAGTAAATCGTATCGCCGGCATTAAGAAACCAGACATAATCGCCGGAAGCCGATTTCAATCCTTTATTCATTGCATCATACAACCCTTTATCCGGTTCGCTGACAAAATAAGCAATTGACGATTGGTATTTTTTTATGATTTCCGGCGTTCCGTCGGTGGAATTTCCGTCAATAATAATGTATTCAATGTGAGAATACGACTGGGAAATAACGCTTTGAATGGTTCGTTCGATCCATCGGGAAGCATTGTAAGTAACGGTAATAATAGAGAAAAGCATATTATTTTTTGTTTTTTAGTATTTCATCGGCTCTCAGTTCCATTTTGGAAAATGCAAACCATTTCTTTCCCAAGTCTTTCAATGAAGCTCCGATATGATAAGTTTCATTGTCTATGAAAAGAAAACGGTCGTGCGAACGATTGAATGATTGAATTACAACAGGTGAATATTGCGTATTATGTTTTTGCAAATCCAATTTCAGTTGAGGCGAATAGTTTTGCGTATAAACGATTGCCGATATTCCTTTTTCTCGTTTGGATAAAAGAAGTAAAACACTTTCGTCAATATAATTATCAATTAAGATAATATTTTTTTTTGCTGATTTTATCAAGTCTGAAACAAAAGAATAAGCGTCAAAAATTTGTCCGTCATAAAAAATTCCTTCTACGGGAGGCAAGGCTGTTTTCACGAAAAAATCAATTTTTCGTTCGGTTTCCGTAACTCGCTGCTCTATTCGCTCGAATCGTTGATAGACGGAACCCTTCAATAAATAGTCTCTTAAAGTACGGGTTGCCCACTGGCGAAACGAGATGCCGCGTTTGGATTTGACACGATAACCGACAGAAATAATTACATCCAAGTTATAAAAACTTGCGGGCCGATCGGAATTTGCAATATGCAAATTTTGCATATTGCTTTTTTCATCTAATTCTCCTTCTTTAAAAATATTATTAATGTGACGGGATATAACCGATTGGTTTCTTTCAAAAAGCATAACCATCTGAGCTTGCGTCAGCCAAACCGTTTCATTTTCCACTCTCACTTCCAATTGCGTAGTATTATCACGTTGATACAAAACAATTTTATCTTTTTGATTCATAGCGTCGGCTTTGTTTAGGGTAAAATTCTGTATATTATCCATTATACAGGGCATAAAGGTAAAGAAAAATTTTGATTTATAAATAACCGGTGAGCTATTTTTTTGTTTTGGGAAAAACCGTACCTTTGCCGATTATTGTAATAAATATGAATTTAGAATCAATTGTAAGAAAAAACATATTTAATTTGAAGCCTTACTCTTCTGCTCGAGATGAATTTAAGGGAGAAGCTTCCGTTTATCTCGATGCCAATGAGAGTCCGTATAATCTGCATTACAATCGTTATCCCGACCCTTTGCAAGAACGTCTCAAAGAGCGAATTTCCCGAATAAAAAAAATAAATCCGGCTCAAATCTTCCTCGGTAACGGCAGTGATGAAGCGATTGATTTGATTTTTCGTATTTTTTGCGAACCGGCCGAAGACAACGTAGTCGCCATCGAACCAACCTATGGTATGTACAAGGTTTGCGCCGACATAAATAATGTGGGATATAAGAAAGTCTTACTGGATGAAAATTTTCAATTGGATGCGGAGCCGATATTGGCCGCCGCCGATAAGCATACCAAAGTGATTTTTCTGTGTTCACCCAACAATCCGTCGGGAAATTTGTTGAATCGTTCGGAAATGCGGAAAGTAGTCGAACGTTTTTCTGGAATAGTAATTATTGATGAAGCGTATATTGACTTTTCGAGTGAGCCGTCGTGGTTGAATGATTTAGATAAATATGAAAATCTCATCATTTTACATACTTTTTCAAAAGCTTGGGGATTGGCTTCGTTGCGTTGCGGTATGGCTTTTGCTTCGGAAGAAATCATCGCTTTATTCAATAAAGTTAAATATCCCTACAACCTCAGCACTTTGGTTCAACAAACGGTTCTGGAACAATTAAGCGCCGGAGATACCTGTAAAACCGAATGGGTGAGTCAAATTCTGAAAGAACGCAAACCCTTGATTGCCGCTTTGAAAACGCTTCCTGTCGTGGAAAAAGTTTACCCGTCCGATGCTAATTTCTTATTAGCGAAAGTAAACGATGCTAACGGGATATATAAGAAATTAGTTGAAAACGGCGTCATTGTCCGTAATCGAAATTCCATCTCACTTTGCGGTAATTGTTTGCGGATTACCGTAGGAACGAAAGAGGAAAATGAGACATTAATTGATTCTTTAAAAATGTTAAAATAATGCTAACTGCATAATACTGTAACCGGAATGATTATCTTTGTCGTGCAATTAGTATTTTAGGATATATAAATAAAGATGAAACGAGTACTCTTCATTGATCGCGACGGGACATTGATTGTCGAACCACCGGAAACTTTTCAGATTGATAATTTGGAACAATTGGAATTTACTCCGGCGGTTATCCGAAATTTATATTTTATCCGGAAAAAATTAGACTTTGAATTGGCGATTGTCAGTAATCAAGATGGTCTGGGCAGTCGGGGTTATCCTATGGAAGCGTTTGAATCGGTTCAAGATAAGATGATCAATATATTTAAGAATGAAGAGATTACTTTCGACAAAATTTTCATTGATCCTTCCTTTCCCGACGATAATCTGCCGACTCGTAAGCCGGGTACGGCGATGCTTACGGAATATTTAAACGGCGATTATGATTTGGAAAATTCGTTTGTGATCGGCGATCGCTTATCCGATGTGGAATTAGCGAAAAATTTGGGTTGCCGGGCAATTTTATACAATAAAAAAGAATTGTTGAATAATAAACCCGAACTTAAATCCGTTTGTAGTTTAGTTGCAACTGATTGGGATACGATTTCCGAATTTCTTTTCGCTAAGGAACGACAGGCAACCGTTCGGCGAAAGACAAAAGAAACAGAGATTTACATCCGACTCAACTTGGACGGAACAGGCGAAACCCGGATTTCAACCGGTTTGCATTTTTTCGACCATATGTTGGAACAAATAGGAAAACATGCCGGCATTGATTTGGATATTCATGCAACTGGAGATTTGAAAGTTGATGAACATCATACGATTGAAGATACCGGTATTGCCTTGGGTGAAGCATTGTTGCAGGCCGTTGGAGAGAAACGGGGAATGGAACGCTACGGTTTTTATTTGCCGATGGACGATTGTATTTGTTCGGTAGCGTTGGATTTCGGAGGACGTTCATGGCTGGTCTGGGATGTGGAATTTCATCGTGAAAGGGTAGGGGATGTTCCGACCGAAATGTTCTTTCATTTTTTCAAATCCTTGAGCGATGCGGCTAAAATGAACTTGAACATCCGTGCAACCGGACAAAACGAGCATCATAAAATTGAAAGTATTTTCAAAGGATTTGCCCGTGCGATTAAAATGGCAATACGCAGAGACATTTTCAATTATGAATTGCCAAGCACAAAAGGTACATTATAATCGGGATGTTATAAAAACAAATGATACAGATGAAGAAAACATTATTTTTTGTAATTTGCAGCCTTTTATTTTTAATTTCCTGTGATAAACTTTTTATTTCTGTTTCCGGGAAAGAGGTTGATTTACAGGGAAAATGGCAAATGGATGATGCCGATACGGTCTATTATAATTTTCAGAACAGTTTATTTCAATATCAAATATATCTGAAAAAAGACGGAATGTCACAAGTATTCGGATATTATACTTTGTATGGGGATACCGCTCTTGATTTGAGATTATTAAAAGAATACGCTTCGTTTCCCTTGGATTATTTGGGATGGGATACGCTTTATTCTTCAACGGGTCAAGACACGATATTTAAGGTATTTGAAATAATAAAATTTACAAATAAAGAATTAATTTTGCATTCAAACAGCGGAAAGATGTCTTTCCATAAATTTTAACGACAGTAGTATTTATAAAAAATCATCGTATGAAATCAAAAATTTACTTATTATGGGGTTTAGCGCTCGCGCTCTTGTTTTCTTTCGATTCATGCAAGCCCAAAGAAAGCGCCTACAAAGCAGCTTATGAAGCGGCAAAAGCCAAAGAAGTGGACGATAGTCAAGTGGAAGAAGTAACTCCGGTTACAAAACCGACTTATAACTCGTCGAATGTTACCGTTCAGAAAGAAAAAGTGACGGTGGTTGACGGTACCGGAATCCGGCAATTCAGTGTCGTGGTCGGTAGCTTCCTAAACAAAACCAATGCGGAATCTTTGAGAGAACGGATGACAAATCAAGGATTCCAATCATTTTTAGCGCAAAATGAAAGAGGGATGTACCGGGTAATTGTTGCAACCTATAGTGACAAAGCGAGTGCGGTTTCTGAAAGAGAACGCGTCAAAGACAAGTATTATCCCGAATTTCAAGATGCTTGGATTTTGGATAATCAATAAACCGTATTAATTTATTCAAGTATCCCCTGTCTTGTTTTTATTCGTAAAAACAAGTAAGATTTTTTTATGATAAAGCGTTTGTTAATTTCTTATTAACAAGCGCTTTTCTTTGTATAAATCCGAGTTTTGTCGTGAATTTTAAACCTAATCTTTTTCATTTAATGTAAAAATATTTGAAATGTTCAAAACAAAAATATTGAAAGTTTTGTTATACTTCTGTTGTATGTTACAAATAAATACACAGCGGTTAAAAAAGATGAAAAATATAGAACAGTTGGTTTATAATGAATCATTATCGGTGTTTTAAATTATGGACATGTCAAAAATTGTTGAGCCAAATCCGAATATTCGGATATTTTCTCGCTGCCGAGCTTAGCGTATCGGTGTGCTTTTATTAAATCAGTAAAGTATTAAGCATTAAAATTTAGGTTTATGGAAAAATTTAACAAAATTGGATTTGTGATGATTTGCCTGCTTGCCTTTTTGAAAGGACAGGCTTTTGAATCCGCAACAACGACAATAACGTCGTTCCCTATTCTGAAATCCTCTGAAGTCGCTACTTATTCGAATCTTGATACCGCGATTCAGAGAGAGATTAACGCCAATGCAATGTACAAGGCTTTTGCGGATAAGGCGAAAGAAGAAGGTTACCCGATTATAGCTCGTTTGTTCTCTGTAACGGCGGATGCGAAAGCCGGACACGCCGAGGCCGAGTGGGCGATTTTACAAAGCATGGGCGCTACCGAAAGACCTGTAGCGGAAATACCGGAAGTAGGAACAACCGAAGAAAACCTGCAAGCGGCATTTGCCGGCGAAACGTATGACTACGAAGAAATGTATCCCGAATTTCTGAAAACAGCAGAAGAAGAGGGAATTACGGAAGCTGCGCACCTGTTTGACCTGATAATGCAAGCAGGAAAAGTGAATGCGGCAAATTATGATGATGTATTGCAAAATTCGGATAACATAGATTACATTAATGGCAAATATGCCGTATTGTATCGCTGTTTAATCTGCGGAGAAATAGTTACCGAACGTCCCGACCAATGTTCGATTTGCAAAGCTCCGGGTAAAACTTTTGCAATGTACAACGAGACCTACTATAATCTCTATGCCGCGGTTCAAGGCGAAGTTAACGCTAACGCAATGTACAGAGCCTTTGCCGCTAAAGCTCAAGACGAAGGCTATTCGGTTACCGCTCATCTTTTCTTGGCAACAGCGGATGCGGAAGCCAAGCATGCCGATGATGAATGGGCGATTCTGCAAAGCATGGGCGCTACGGAAAGGCCCGAAGCGCAACAACCGAAAGTCGGAACAACCGAGGAAAACCTCAGAGCATCATTTGAGCGTGAAAATTATGAATACACGACTATGTATCGCAATTTCGTGGAGGTTGCGAAAGCGGAAGGAATGGATGAAGCGGCGCGTCTGCTTACTCTGATAATGCACGCGGAACAAGTGCATTCAAGTAACTACGGCGATATAATATCAAAGATAGATAATATAAATTATATTAAAACCAAGTACGCAATATTGTTCCGTTGTTTAACTTGCGGGGAAATAGTTACTACACTCCCTAAGCAATGTCCGATTTGCGACGCTTCGGGTGAAACTTTTATGATATACAGTGCGACCTACGGAAATCTGTACATTGCAGTTCAAGGCGAAATCAACACGCACGCAATGTACAAAGCCTTTGCAGCTAAAGCTTTTGAAGAAGGTTATCCGATTATTGCCCGTTTATTTTTGGCAACGGCGGATGCGGAAGCCAAGCATGGCGAAGACGAATGGGTGATTCTGCAAAGATTGGGCGCTACGGAAAAACCCGTAGCGGAAATACCGGAAGTCGGAACAACAGCCGAGAATCTGAAGAAAGCGTTTGACGGTGAGAACTATGAATACACGAAAATGTATCGGGATTTCTACCAAATTGCGCATGAAGAAGGAATATCAGATGCGGCATACATATTCAATTTGGCAATGCAGGCGGAACAGGTACATGCGAGTAATTTCGGCGATGTATTGTTGAATCTGAGTGATATAGATTATATTAACGCCAAGTATGCCGTGTTGCATCGTTGCGTGAAATGCGGAGAAGTCGTTACGAAAGTTATCAATCGGTGGTGTCCGATTTGCGGCACCGCGACCGAAAGATTCGTGACATACAGCGATACCTACTATAATCTTTATACTGCGCTTCAAATCGAGATCAACGACAACGCCATGTACAAAGCTTTTGCGGATAAAGCGAAAGAAGATGGATATCTTTTTATAGCACAACTGTTTAACGCAACAGCGGATGCGGATGCCAAACATGCCGATGACGAATGGGAAATTTTGAAAGAGTTGGGCGCAACCGAAAGTCCTGTAGCGGAAATACCGCAAGTCGGAACAACAGCCGAAAATCTGAAGAAAGCATTTTACGATGAGAGTTATGAATACTCGGAAATGTATCCCGGTTTCTTAATCGTAGCGAAAGCCGAAGAGATAGCGGATGCGGAACGCATATTCGGTTTTGTGATAAAGGCGGAACAAATACATGCGAGCAACTATGGCGATGCATTGGCAAATCTGAATAATACAGATTACATCAGTTCCAAGTATGCGACGTTATACCGTTGTCCCGTTTGTGGAGAGGTCTTCACGACACGTCCCGACCAATGTTCGTGCGGTACTCCGAGTGAAAATTTCGTGCGATACTGTATTCTTCCGATAATAACGACAGATTTTTTGTGTGACGGGAAAGTGGATGAGGATTACAGCGAAACGCTTGAAGCTATCAGCGATTCGCCGGTTACTTGGGAAATAAAAAACGGCGCTTTACCCGAAGGACTTGTACTTAATGCGAATACAGGCGTTATTTCCGGTACGCCGACCGAAGCGGGAGATTTCTGCATTATCGTAACCGCTACGAATAGCGTTGCCTCCGAAGACAGGGAGCTTAACTTTTCGATTGAAATAAGAGGAACCGGAATAGAAAATATTCAACAGACGGTAACGTTGAATGCACACATACATGGAGGGACATTACGTATCAACGGACTGATCCCCGATGATTTATGGAGTGTTTATACCATATACGGCGACCTTGTATATCGGAACGTCGCTCATAGCAAACAGGCTGATATAACTTTGCCTGCTCGCGGCGTGTATATTGTTCGATCCGGCAGTAGAACAATAAAAGTGGTGTATTAATGTGAGTTATGATAAGAGTCGAGAGCTGATTTTTCAGCTCTCGACTCTTAACTTTTTATATTCCGGAATCTCATTTACAAAAACATATTCTTTCTTTTCTTGGTCTATTCGGCAGCAAAAATGTTGAATCCCGTTACTCACGATTAACCATGACACGTGTAACGCAAAATTATAAAAAGTAATCTGATCAAACGTTTTTTGATTGATCACGGTAGAAGGCGATTTGTATTCGATAATCATCATCGGGTGCAAAAAATCGTCGTATAAAACCGTATCGCATCGTTTTTTTACGTTTCCCAACGTAATTTCGACTTCATTGGCCATCCGGCCCGAAGGATAACCTTTATATTCAATCAGAAAAGATATGAATTGCTGGCGAACAAATTCTTCCGGCGTTAAGCGAACAAATTGCTTTCGCAAATGGTCAAAGACATAATCTTTCCCGTTTTGTTTTTTTATTCGTAATTCGGCAACTGGAAGATTCAAATGCTCCATTTTTTTTGTATTCCTTTTTTTATTACTTTTGCAAAATTACATAAATATGAAGACAAAACAAGAAATAGTCGAAAATTGGTTGCCGCGTTATACCAAAAGAGCAATCAGTGATTTTGCTTCTTATATATTATTGACTAATTTCAATAAATACGTAGAGATTTTTGCCGATTATTATAAAGTTCCGATTCTCGGACAAGACGCCAATATGCCGAATGCTTCAGCTGATGGAATAACAATCGTCAATTTCGGAATGGGTTCTGCCAATGCGGCTACCATCATGGATTTATTAATGGCGGTCAAACCCAAAGCCGCTTTGTTTTTGGGAAAATGCGGCGGACTGAAAAAGAAAAACGCTTTAGGCGATTATATTCTGCCCATTGCCGCCATCCGCGGAGAAGGTACGTCGAACGATTATTTTCCGGAGGAGGTGCCTTCATTACCGGCTTTCAGTTTGTTGCGAGCCGTTTCTTCGATTGTTCGCAATTACGGCAAAGACTATTGGACGGGAACGATTTATACCACCAACCGGCGGGTGTGGGAATACGATGAAAATTTCAAGGATTATCTTCGAAAAATCCGTGCAATCGGAGTGGATATGGAAACGGCTACTTTACTCACGGTGGGATTTGCCAATCAGATTCCGACCGGAGCCTTGCTGTTGGTAAGCGATCAACCCATGATTTCGGAAGGAATCAAAACCGAAAAGAGCGATTTACAGGTGACAAAAGACTTTGCGGAAGAGCATGTTAGAATCGGCATCGAATCATTGAAAACGATCATAGAGAATAAAGAAACCGTTAAACACCTTCGCTTTGAATGGTAAAACGCCGCGTAGAAAAAAGACAAATATCTATTGAATCAATCTGTATCCTTTATTCTTGACTGTTTCAATCGTTAAACCCTTGTTCTCTAATTTTTTACGTAATGAACTGATTACATTCCGCAGCGATTCTTCCATGAAAGTATTGTGCCAAACCGCTTGTAAAATATCTGATAAAGAAACTATTTCAGTAAAATAATCTGACAAAATCCGTAGTACGGCGGCTTCTTTATCAGATAAATATTCTTTTTTCCCTTCAAACAAAATGACTTTATCTTCGAAGAGAAAAGAACATTTTTCAAATTTATAGGTTGAATTAGAAGGTTTCATTTTCAAAGCGGCATTTACATGGATATCTATTTCTTCAATTGTGATCGGTTTTTTCAGAAAGTAAATACATCCTATCTCGAAACCTTCTACTACATCCGCAGGCGATTTATTTTCTCCGCTCATGAATATAATCGGAACATATTTATTTAATGTGCGTATTTTGCGAGCAACTTCTTTACCATTGATCTCATCATCTAAATGTATATCTAACAAAACAATGTCCGGCTGGTTTTTTACAAAAAGTTCTATTGTTTCTTCTCCCGATGTGGAGAGATATACTTGAAACCCTTTTTGTTCAAAATGCCATTGAATAACGTATGAAAAATCTTGATTATTTTCGGCTATTAGTATTTTCGTTGCACTCATTTTTAGTAAAATTAAGAGTTAAACAATGGAATTATTAACTTGAAATCGGAACCTTCTCCGACTTTGCTTGTAACGGTTACTTGTCCGTCGTGAATTTCGCAAACCCATTTTACATAACTCAACCCAAGACCAAATCCGTCATTTTTCTTGTTTGAATTGCCTTTATAAAATTTTTGAAAAATATTTGGTAAATCTTCATCCCGAATTCCTATTCCATTGTCTTTAACCTCCACTTCAAGCATTTTATCTTTTATATAAGCATTTATTTCTATCGTCACTTCTTCATTAGAATACTTGATAGAATTTTCGATTAAATTTTTTATTGCATTTGGAAAATGGATTGGATCAAACCAACAATGAGAAACATCGCCGGAATAATGAGTTGTAAAATGTATTAGTTTTGTATTTGAAATGGAACAAGTTGCGATAATTTCATCAATACGGTTTTTCAAATTGCCTTGTTGCCGGTTAGCCGTTGTTTGTAATTTTTCGGCAAACGATTGGATAACAAGTGAATGAAGTAATGTCTCTAAACTTTGGAGATTGGTTTTAAGTCTTCCTATAATATTTTTTCTCAAAGAATTATCTTCTAAAATTTTATCGTTAGTAAGAATTTCTGAAAGAGATAAAGCGCCTTGCAAAGGATGTCGAAGTTCGTGGGTCATACTATCTACAAAATCTTGTCGAATTGTTTCTATCTTTTTTTGTTTGGAAATAATCAGAGATTGATAAATAAGAGCTATAACGATTACAACAAGCATTATAAACGAGAACACAAAAGAAAACAACATTTCCTTCAATATCAAGCTAACAGGATTTGAAAAATAAACTTGTACATCCCGCTCGCTATCCAATTCTTTTCGAGAAGTATAAAATTTGTATTTTATTTTATTTTGCGTACCGGTTTGTTCCAATACACTATCCGTTTTATGCTTAAATGCAACAATACAAAATTTTGTTTCTATCTCTTTTTCATGTAAAATTGAAGTATAAATACTGTCTAATTGATATAATTCAAAAGGCGTAGAAGCAATAAGAACGCCATTTATTTGATACATTAATTCATCTATTGTTATGTTTTTGGGAGTATTTTTTTCCGTATTATTTAAATTTGTTAATTCTAATGAAATAGTATCGCTGACAAACATTTTATCAAAGCGATAGGAACGATATGAATTAATTGCAGTATTTAACGATTCATTATAAGAAGTAAATACAATTTTGGACAAATAAGTGTATTGAGAATACAATGAATACCCCAAAAGAACTAATACGAGTATTATTGAAATAATAATAATTGGTAAAAGTCTATTTTTTTTATATATTATTTCATGGCGCCACATAATTAAAAAAATAATTATTTAATATGCAAAGATAACGATTTAATTAGCTTAGGGAAAAAATTGGCGTAAGGAATCACAAATCTATTAAGGAAAAAGTGTAATCTAATGAAATAATATATTGCTGTTATCTAAGCATTATATACCGGTCATAAAAAAATTTCCACTTTTGTATCGTCAAAATAAAGAAAGTAGCGCTAAAGACTTTAGGATACAATTAACATTATTATTCGATATGAAACACAAAATATTTTTTGCTTTATTTATGCTATTCCAAATTCACCTGCCGGCACAAGTAAAGGAATATACTATTTCCGGTAATGTCTCAGATAAAACAAATATTCCGATTTCTTATGCAAATGTGATGATGAAATCTACAAATGACACTATCATTTATGGAGACATAACTGATGAACACGGAAATTTCAATATACAACATTTGCCTAAAGGTAAATATTTGCTCACAGTTTCATTTGTCGGGTATCAACCCTATCAACAAGAAATTGAGTTAAATGAAAATATCACATTGCAAATACAGTTGCAGGAGGGTATTGATTTAGGAGAAGTGATTATATCTGCTCAAAGAAAATTAGTGACTTATGATAACGGTAAAATCAATCTTACCGTGGAAAATTCAAAATTAGCTAATTTGCCGACAACGAACGACGTCCTGTCGTTTGTACCGGGAATCATAGTACAAGGTAATGATATTTCAGTTATTGGAAGAGACAAAACCTTGATACTAATCAATGGAAAAGAAGTTAAATCCAACAGTCAAATAGAGAGTTTACAGCCGGAAATGATAAAAAATATCGTTTTGGATAGAAATCCTTCGGCAAAATACGACGCTTCCTATAATAGTGTAATTCATATTACAACCAAGCGTAATTTAGGAAAAGATTTTTCTGCACAATATATTCAAGGAGCAGCTGCAAACCGAAACTTTAATCACAGTGAAACGCTCAATTTGAATCATACAAGCGGAAAGCTCAATAATTTTTTATCCTACAAGTTTAAAAATTCAAAAAATACAGAATCGGCAAATACTTACCAAAATATTTTACTTAACGACGACATTCAGAGTAACAGTTATGATGCAACAATGAAAGACAATAATGACAACCATTCGCTGGCGTTGGGTTCTAACATTGAGTTAAACCGGAATAATAAGGTAGATATTCAATATTTTTTTAATAGCGGAAATCAAAAAGCTAAAATTACCGGTTGGGAACAAATGGAAGGGATTACAAACAATAAATTAAATGTGAATAGACTCGGCAATTCCAAAGAACAAGATCATACCGTAAATTTTAGTTATTCACTAACGATTGACTCGATTCGTTCTTTACAATTCTTTAGCGATTATACTCATTTGAAGAATGCTTCTATCGAGCATATTACATCAGAAGAACAAGAAACCGGCAAAACAGGTAAAGATACGCTTGATAATTATTCAACCTTTAATACTTATTCCTTCAGGGCAGAATATAATACGAAACTGTTTTCCGACTATGATTGGATGTTGGGAATAAGATATTCCGTTATAAAAAGCAATTCCGAATCCGGCATGTCAGGCGATAATGCCGAAATCTTTTTCAATGAACATTCTGCTTTGACTGAAACGAATGCAGCAGCCTATACAACTTTGTCCCGAAAATTCAATTCTTTTTATACGGAATTAGGATTACGGGCAGAATTTACTCAAGATAAATACAAAAAGAATGAAATGTCTGTATTTGATAAGCCGCGTAATTCTCTGTATTTATTTCCGTCATTCTTATTTAACTATGACTTCTCGGAAAATTTGCAACTGAATTTGAATTATACGAGTAAAATACAAAGACCTTCTTTTTACGACCTTGACCCAACTCTCTCTTATTTAAGTTCGGTTTTATATTCGCAAGGTAATCCTGAATTGAGGCCGATGGTTGTGCACAATATTGAATTAAGCAGTGTCATTGAACGAAAATTCAATGTAAGCATAGCTTATGCATTACAAAAAAACTTTCCGGTTTCCGTGATTGAGCCGAGTTTTGAAAATGCAAATATTTTATTAAGTAAACCAATCAATATTTCAAAGTCTTCTTTGCTTGATTTCACAGCGACTTATATCTTTTTTTCCGGTTCATTTACTTCTAATTTGATTGGAAATCTTTCAATTCCTTTTGTTGAATATCCCTATATGGGTAAAATAGAAAAAAGCGCTATTCCTCTTTATCAAATTGTTACCATGAATCAATATTCAATCAGCCCAAAAATCTTTTTATTTTGCAATTTTGGTTTTAAAAGTAAATACAGTTCAATAAATACGGTTTTTTCCCCGACTTACCGATTAACAATAGGCGCTAATTGGATATTAATGAGAGGAAAAATGATTTTGACTTTGTTTGGAAATGATTTGCTCCATAAATCTGAACCTACGGTCATATCAAAATATGAGATGGTAGATTTCGGACAAAGTTCAAGTCCCGATACCCGAATGGTTGGTATAACTCTGAAGTATAATTTCAACGGCTTCAAAAATATTTTTAAGAAAAGCGATAGCAATCAACAGGATATAGATAGGATAACAAAATGAAAAAGTTCCCTTCAGTCCTAAGTGTTGTTTTTTGCAAAGATAAGTACTTATTTTAGTACTTACAATTTTTTTTTTTAACAAATAATAAAGATTGACGTCAGTAATATGAATATACTAAATGTTTTGGGTGGAAAACGCTATTTTTGAAAACCGATTTTTTCTTTTCGGATTAACAAAGATAAACCGACGAAGGTAAACAAGGCGTTAAGTATCAATCGTTCGTGACTGAATTCATAACCATTGAACCAGATTTTGGAATTGAGGTCTAATAGCAGACATAAAAGCGGGGAAGCGATGACAACCAACGGCGTCCGGCGGTCGCGAATTTTCCATTTGGTAAAAATGCCGAATGCAAACATACCCAACAAAGGCCCGTAAGTATAACTCGCTAATTTGTAAACCGTATCAATGACAGAGGTATTGTTTAGCAAGTTAATGACATAGATGACAGCTCCCATTACGATTGCCATGCCTATATGTACTATTTTCCGGGTCGCAGCCGTTTCTTTTTCCGTTTTCTTTTTTGTACTTTTAAGAATATCAATAGTAAAAGAGGTGGTCAACGCCGTGAGCGCCGAACCGGCGGCGGCAAAAGCGGCGGAAATAAGTCCGATAATGAACAACAGACTTACAATGAACGGAAAATATCCTTGAGTAGCAAGGAAAGGAAATACTTCGTCGCCTTTTCGGGGCAAATCAATGGCATTTGCAGAGGCGTAGGAATACAGTAAAACGCCCAGCATAAGGAAAAGAAGATTGATAAATATCTGCAAAATGCCTCCGGTGATCATATTTTTTTGAGAATCTTTGAAATTTTTGCAACTCAATGATTTTTGCATCATATCCTGATCCAATCCGGTGATGGCGATAACGGTAAATACGCCGGCGAGAAATTGCTTGAAAAAATACCGCCGATCGTTGATGTCGTCGAAAAAGAAAATTTTCGACATGTCGGAGCCGAAAATCACGGAAAAGATATTATTTCCGCTGGTCTCCAAATTGCCGGCAATGTAATAAATACACAGTCCGACCGAAACAATCAAGCAAAATGTTTTGAATGAATCGGTCCATATCAGCGTTTTGACGCCTCCGCGAAAAGTATATATCCAAACGATTCCTACCGTAAAAATCACATTGAGGATAAAGGACAGACCGAGGGGTTTAAAAACCAAGAGTTGGAGTACTACGCAAACGATAAATAGGCGAATGGAAGCTCCCAGCATCTTGGAAACAAAGAAAAGCCAAGCTCCCGTTTGGTAAGCGGATACTCCGAACCGGCTATTTAAGTATTCGTAAATGGAAACCAAATTCATCCGATAGAAAAGCGGAATCAGTACAAAAGCAATGATGAGTTGTCCGACCGCAAAACCCAATACCATCTGCAAATAGGAAAAACCGCTTGCGGCAACCATTCCCGGAACGGAAACAAAGGTTACTCCCGAAATGGCCGCTCCGATGGTGGCAAAAGCAACGACATACCAAGGCGATTTCCGATTGCCGGAAAAGAATCCGGCATTATCGGCTTTCCGTCCGGTAAAATACGAAACGGTAAACAGAACGGCGAAATAGGCAACTATCGTGATTAGAATGAGTAGGGGAGACATTGTGTTAATTATGAATTATAAATTATAAATTATGAATTATGAATTTTTGTCATTGCGGGGTTGACCTGCAATCCTTTGATTTATTCTTCATAGAGTAAATAAGGTTTGCGTTGCTGCTTGAATTTTACCACATCGTCTTGCCACATCGCTTTGATTTCATCGGCGCTTTTCCCTTGTTTAATCATCTTACGAACATAATCCACGCCGATAAGGTTTTCAAAGAACGGACGGAAAAAATGATCGCCCATATTCAGATTTTGATAAGCGTCAATCAGATAACTCAAGTCAATCCCTTTTTTCCAAACTTCTTCTTCCGAAAGGTTACTTAAATTCACTCCGTAACATAGCTTATCTTTTTGAGGAGGATTGATTGCTGCCGGCACGCTGCGGGGCGTAAAGGTAAAACGATACCCTTTCATGTTCGGATGACCGTAAACTTGAAACGGCCAATCGGTGCCGCGTCCCAAACTGACGGGTGTAGCTTCGAAATAACAAAGAGAAGGATAGAGATAAATCGAAAGCATATTCGGCAGGTTGGGAGAAGGAGGAATCGGCAGCCGGTACATGGTTTGGTGGGTATAATTCAAGCACTTAATTACCGTTAAATCGCACGCGAGTCCGGAGGAAAGCCATTTTTCACCGTTCACCATTCCGGCAAGTTCACCCAAAGTCATGCCGTGAACGACAGGAATCGGCAATCCGCCCACTCCCGATTTATACTTCATATCGAGTATGGGGCCGTCCACGTAATGTCCGTTGGGATTTGGACGGTCGAGGAGAATTACCTTTTTATGATGTTCTGCACAAGTGTCCATTAATTTTACCATAGTAATATAATAGGTATAAAACCGCAAGCCCACATCTTGTATGTCCACAATCAACAAGTCGAACTTTTCCATGGATTCATTGCTCGGCTTGCCGGCATTTCCATCATAGAGCGATAAAACAGGTACGCCTGTTTTCGAGTCTATCGAATTGGCAACGTGATCGCCGGCCCCCGCATCGCCACGGAAACCATGTTCCGGAGAAAAAACGGCAACTACATTGAACCGATTTTCCGCCAAAACATCCAACAGATGTTTGTCTTTCATCATTCCCGTATGGTTGGAAAATAGAGCGATACGTTTCCCTTTCAGCAGAGGAAAATAAGCTTCCGTTTGCTCCGCTCCGACCACGACGGAAGTCGCTTGCGCTTGCATGGAAAGAATACAAGCCAAACAACTTACAATAACAATCCAAACTTTCATATATTCATAATTCATAATTCATAATTCATAATTTATAATTCATAATTCATAATTACTTCGTTTTCTTCCCGTATTTCGGGTTAACTTTCAGCAATGAAACGGCAATAATCGGAATGACGCTGCAAATCATTACCCAAATAAAGAAATGATTATAGCCTAACATTTCCTGCATCCAGCCGGCGAACATACCGGGCAACATCATTCCGAGCGCCATAAGACCGGTGCAAATAGCATAATGAGCAGTCTTATGCGTTCCTTCGGAATAATACATCAAGTACAGTATATAAGCCGTGAAACCGAATCCGTATCCGAATTGTTCGATAAAGACGCATCCATTGATTATCCAAAGATTTCCGGTTTGGGAAAAACTCAAATAAACAAAAGTGAGACAAGTTAATATCATACTGAGAGTCATCGGCCAGAGCCATTTTTTCAAACCGCCTTGAGCCGCAGCGATTCCTCCGATAATTCCGCCCAGCATAAGCCCGATAACCCCAATCGTACCGTAAACAACGCCGATTTGTCCGGTGGTTAATCCTAATCCGCCGACATCCTTCGGGTCAAGCAAAAAAGGATTAATCAACTTGATCAATTGCGCTTCGGCAAACCGGAAAGTAAGCATGAAAAATACAGCTTGTATCACTTGCGGTTTTTTGAAGAAAGAATAAAATGTCGCAAAAAATTCATTCAATACAAATTGGGTTGTAATACGTGCATGCAGTTTATCGGAATCGGGTTTAGGCAGTTTAATTTTATGGTATAAACCGAATAAGATAAACAAACCGGCCAAGACAAAAAATGTAATTGACCATGCAAACGGAATATTTCCCGACAGTCCCCGATATTCCGCTTTTGTCGAACCGATCAATTTCGAGTCTATCTGAAAAATCATATAAGCCGGCTTGTTCCAATTATTTTCATTGAAGGCCAGACGGTCGCCATAAGGCAAAGAAATGCTTTTATCGCCGGTCTTTTGACTCGTATTTAACACCATACTCTTTCCCGCTTCCGGTTTCCGGGATAAATAAACGGCCAAAACACCGATATTACCCGCTTCATCGGAAATAAGCGTTTCTTTTTTCTCGCCGAAATTGGTTTTTATCCAAAGGCCCAAAGGCTTTGAAACATGTTCCTTCCAATATCCGGAAATTGATCCGGTCGTTTCCTCTTCTTTCTCTTTTTCTTTCAATACGAAGCCGTTCTTTTCATTCCACCCGGTTATTTCATCAACAAAAGCCTTCAATGTATCTTTATGAATCTTTTGAGTTCCGATGGTAAGCGCTTTTTTATCCGTGAAAAACCGGATATCTCCCTGCTGTTCTCGTATTTCCGGCATTTGAGGAATGACCAAGGCGTTTTGCGTATATTCGGGAGAAACTTCTATTTGTATTTTAAGCGGTTCGGTGCCGGTAACGGTTTCCAGAAAACCGGCTAAAACGATAAGCGCTCCCTGCCCCGCGAGCGTAGCAATCCGGTAAAACGTGTTTCTTATGCCGACATACATGGCTTGTTGGTTGGTATCCAACGCCAGCATATAAAATCCGTCGGCAGCAATGTCGTGGGTTGCGGAATTGAATGCCAGTAACCAAAAGAAAGCCAATGTAGCCCGGAAAAAGAACGGCACGGGAATCGTGAACGCAATTCCCGCGAATCCGGCTCCGATTAACAGCTGCATGGCGACAATCCACCAGCGTTTGGTTTTAAGAAAATCAACAAAGGGGCTCCACAACGGTTTGATTACCCAAGGCAAATAGAGTAAACTGGTATATAACGCAATGTCGGCATTCGAGATACCCATTCTCTTGTACATAATAACGGAAACCGTCATTACGGCGACATACGGTAATCCTTCCGCTAAATACAGGGATGGAATCCATGCCCAAGGCGATGTGTTTTTCCGGGTATTCATTGATTTTATTTATTTTCGAGACGATTTTTATTTTTTCTCGCTTGCAATTCGATGGTACGGATACAATCTTTATACCGATTATGCGCATTCAACTTATCAATATCCGACGACGCATCGGAATTATCCTCCCACCGGCGGCATAAATAAAGCGGTTGATAGATGCGCCCGATTCGGTAATTTCTTGAAACAGCCAAACCGACGGCATAATCTTCTCCGTAACTCGTATTCGGGATTTTTATTTCCCGCAACACCGGCGTGTAAAATGCGCGAGGCGCTCCCAGTCCGTTGATACGAAGCGCATTATTTCTTCCGTTATCGGGCGTCCATTCTTTGTGGTCAATGATTCCGGGAGGAATTTCTTCCAATTGAAAGTTTACCATTTGATAGGTTCCGACGAGCATCGCGCAATTTTGTTCGTAAAAGGCATTGACAATCGTTTGAATAACTTGTTTATCAATATATAAATCGTCGCTGTCGAGTTGGATGACGAACTTTCCGCATTGCGGATGCATGACGGCTTCATTCCAACAGCCGCCGATGCCTAAATCTTTTCTGTCGGGAATCAAGTGAATCAATCGCCGATCGCCGGAAGCAATTTTCTTGAGTATTTCGGTGGTTTTATCCGTCGAGTGATTATCCGTAACAATCAAATTAAACGGGAAATCCGTTTCTTGCATCAATACGGAGCGAACGGCAGCTTCAATGGTTTTTTCCCGGTTACGTACCGGAATCACAACGGTAGCTTCGACCGGAAAAGTTTCTTCGGTAAACTCAATCGGAGTAAATACCGGCTTCAACCATGCTCCGGTGTCTTTCAAATACCGGGTACAGGCTTGTTCCATTTCGATTTGCACTTGTCGGTTTTTCGGGTCAACATAATCAAACTGCTTTTCTCCCGCCGGACGGAAATCCGTTTCCGACTCCGTATAAAGAAATTCCGGCAAATGAAATAAAGATTTGTATTTGGAGATTTTCAACCGCAAATCGTATAAGGCAGCCGCCTCATACTCAACATCCATTTCGCTTACGGCGTCTTTCAATACCGAAGATTGGAAAAGCAATAGCGGGCCGAAATCGAAATCGTCTCGCAAACTTCCTTCTTGATAATCATTGGTCGGATGCGGCTGCAACAAGCCTTCCTTTAATTTATATCGGTCGGCATATAACATACCGGCGTCCATATCGGCGATGACATGCAACATTCGTTCAACGGCATAAGCGCCCAATTGCAACGGCAAGGTTTGTGTATATAATAAGGTGTAAGGTGTGTCAATGTACGAAACAATGGTTTTCCATGTCCGGGTTTGATGTAAAAAACCGACCGGTAATCCTTGACAACCGTCGGGCAGGACTACACCGGAACTTCCGGAATGAACGATGAAAATATTTTTTATTTCTTTACAACCCTTCAGTTCTTCCGCTGTTTTTGCAAGCGCTTTCAAATTGCCGAAAGGCAAGAGGCAAGTCAGTTTCTTTTCGTTAAGAAAATCCATACTTATTCGATTAATTAAAAAACGCCTTAAAGGTAAAAAAGAATTTTCCAATAAACAAAAAATAGTTATACGTCTTATATAGACATGATGTTTTTATTTTCGAAAATAGCGTCGGATTCGTAATAAAGCAGTAATTTTACGACTTAATAAATTGTTTTAATATAAGAAACGTTTCTTATACTACTGTCATGATTTAAAATATGATAAGCATCACAGAATCTCCGTCGCAATTTCGGCATTTGGATAGAATGTCGGTACATGAAATTTTAACCGGCATCAACCGGGAAGATACTGAAATTCCTATGGTCATTGAGAAAATAATTCCGAAAATCGAAGCGCTTATTGACCGGATATTGGAACGGATACCGTTGGGCGGAAGGGTTTTTTATTTAGGCGCGGGGACAAGCGGTCGTCTGGGAGTGTTGGATGCTTCCGAAATTCCTCCCACTTTCGGGGTTTCGGGTATCATTATCGGATTGATTGCCGGCGGCGACACCGCTTTGAGAAACGCGGTGGAAGCGGCGGAAGATAATCCCGATAAGGCTTGGGAAGAACTGCAAGCTTTTCGAATCAATCCTTCGGATACCGTCATCGGAATTGCGGCTTCCGGAACGACTCCGTATGTCGTCGGCGGAGTGCAAAAAGCGCGAGAAAACGGTTTACTGACCGGATGTATTACCTGTAATCCCGATTCTCCGTTGGCTCGGGTTTCGGAATATCCGATTGAGGCGGTGGTCGGTCCGGAGTTTGTTACCGGCAGTACCCGCATGAAAGCCGGGACGGCGCAGAAATTGATTTTAAATATGCTTTCCACTACATTGATGATTAAAATGGGACGGGTGAAAGGCAATAAAATGGTGAATATGCAATTGACCAACAAAAAATTAATTGAACGCGGAACCCGAATGATTGCAGATGAAATACATATTCCCGAAGAAAAAGCCAAAGAATTACTTCTTCAATACGGTTCGGTGAAAAAAGTGTTGGATACTTTTAAATGAAATCGGTTGCTTATTTATCCCACTTAAACGTTTTTTTCCCGATCAAATTACCATCGGCAAAAATATCAACGCGATACATGCCGGGAGAAAGATATTCTTCAATATTCCAATAAATAGTCACCGGAAGTTCCTCTCCTTCATACTCGATGGTTCGCTTCACGGAGTAATTGATTTCTTTTCCTTCATAAGTGAAAACGTTGCCCAAACTTTTAATCAGTACGTCATCGTCGGGTTTCATGATGCGAATATAAATGATTTTTTCGCCGGGTGGCGCTGTAATATTTTTGTTAATAATAAATCGAACTTCAATTTTCACCATTTTTTTAATCTGATCCGTGGCTTTATTTTTATCATTCAACCCGTTTACCGTAATATTGCTCGCATCTAATTTAGAAGCTAATTGAACGGTTTCCTTCAGTTGCTCTTTTTCTTTGGCTAATTGGGAAGCGGTTTGTGACGCCTGTTGGTATTTAGCGGTAACTTGCCGATTCTCGCTTGTGAGTTGTTCATTGATTCGATTCAACGAATCAATTTGTTGGACATAATTTCTCAGAATTGCCCGCAAGGTTTCCAATTCTTTTTTCAACTCATTGATACGCTTGGTGTCCGTTGCTTTGACCGTTCGAAGTTCGTCCTGTAAGCGTTGTACTTTCATTTGCTCGGTTTCCAATTTAGCGACCAGCGAATCATTGCTGACTTTCATCCGAAATCCTTCATAGTCAATAATTAAATCGTTATATTCATCGGAAAGCTCTTCTTTGACTAATTCGGATTGCTGTTGCAAATCTTTCATTTGACCTTGTTGCCGATAAATATAAAAACCGGCGGCTGCCACGATTATTACTAAAACAACGACAAAAATAATCCACAGAAATTGTTTGTTCTTCATAACAAAAATTATAATATCCGATTGCAAAAATACGATATAAATAATGACAATACAAAAGTATAAAAGATAATTAATATTTTTTCACAAATCAGTCGCTTTGATATATCTCAAAAAACGTTAAAAAAACGAACAAATCATCACAAAAATTACTTAAATTCAACTTTTTTGATTATCTTTGCGGTTAATTTACGTAACATTCAGACAGAAAAGACAATTAGAAAAATTATTATACTAATAATTTCATTATTAATTAAATTACAAGATGATAAACAATCTGAAATTAAAAAAATGGGTACAGGAATGGGCCGATTGGTTCCAGCCTGAAAGCGTGTATTGGTGCAACGGCTCGGAAGCCGAAAACCAACGTCTCTTGGATGAAATGGTAGCTTGTGGGATGGGCGTGAAGCTGAATGAAGCCAAACGTCCCAATTCATACTATTTCCAATCAGACCCCAGCGATGTAGCCCGCGTGGAAGATCGTACTTTTATTTGTTCAAAGACAAAAGAAGGAGCCGGTCCCACCAATAACTGGGCTGATCCTGCCGAAATGAAACAAACGATGCGCGAACTGTATAAAGGTTGTATGAAAGGCCGTACCATGTACGTAATTCCTTTCAGCATGGGTCCGCTCGGTTCGAACATTGCTCACATCGGCGTAGAAATCACCGACTCTCCTTATGTGGTCGCCAACATGCGCATTATGACTCGCATGGGAGATAAAGTACTGGATATACTGGGTGAAACCGGTGATTTTGTACCTTGCGTACACTCGATAGGCGCTCCCTTGGCTCCGGGACAAAAAGATGTCAAATGGCCTTGCGCCCCTATCGAAAAGAAATATATTACGCACTTCCCGGAAACCCACGAAATTTGGTCGTACGGTTCGGGTTACGGCGGAAACGCCCTGTTGGGTAAGAAATGTCTTGCATTGCGCATCGCTTCGATAATGGCCAAAGAACAAGGCTGGATGGCTGAACACATGCTGATTATGGGCCTCACCAATCCGAAAGGCGAAAAGAAATACATTGCCGCCGCTTTCCCCAGCGCTTGCGGAAAAACCAATCTCGCCATGTTGATTCCGACCCTTCCGGGTTGGAAAGTAGAATGTGTGGGCGACGACATCGCTTGGATGAAATTCGGTGCAGACGGTCAATTGTATGCCATCAATCCGGAAGCCGGATTCTTTGGCGTAGCTCCTTTCACCTCGATGGAAACCAACCCCAATGCCATGTTGAGCTGCCGCGCTAACACGATTTTCACCAATGTGGGCTTGACCCCCGACGGAGATGTGTGGTGGGAAGGTATCGGTACCGAATGTCCTCCGGGAACCCTCAATTGGAAAAACAAAGTATACGATCCCGCATCGGGCGAACCTTGCGCTCATCCGAATGCACGTTTCACCGCTCCGGCATGCCAATGTCCTGCGATTGACAAAGATTGGGAAAACCCGGTAGGCGTGCCTATTTCGGCATTCCTCTTCGGCGGTCGCCGTCCGAATACGGTTCCCCTCGTACACGAATCCAAGAGTTGGAATCACGGCGTATTCATGGGTTCTGTTGCTGGTTCGGAAGTTACGGCTGCCGCTATCGGCTTGAAAGCCGGCGTTCGCCGCGACCCGTTCGCCATGCTTCCGTTCTGCGGTTACAACATGGGCGACTATTTCGGTCACTGGATCAATATCGGTAAACGCGCCGGGGCTAAGTTACCTAAGATTTTCTATGTTAACTGGTTCCGTAAAGACGAAAACGGAAAATTCTTGTGGCCGGGCTACGGTGAAAACAGCCGTGTATTGGCCTATATTTTCGATCGTTGCGACGGTAAAGGAGAATCGGTAGATACTCCAATCGGTAAGGTTCCTGCCGTCAAGTCAATTAACATTAAAGGTTTGGCCGGTATGGACGAAGCCAAAATGGCTAAAGTACTTGCAGTCTCGAACGACGAATGGAAAGCGGAAGTGGCATTGATCGAAGAACATTATGCTCGCTTCGGCAGCCATCTCCCGAAAGAACTGAGCGCCGAACTTGCCGGACTCAAGGAGCGTCTCGGAATGTAATTCCAAACGCAATAAATAAAAAAGAGGGTGTGTCAAAAGCGGCGCACCCTCTTTTTTTACAGTTCAAAACGCATCAACAAGTTGATGAAAGCGCATCTTTCAACGAAATACCCAACGCTTTAGCGACACCTTCGCCGTAAGCGGGATCGGCTTTGTAGCAATTCTTCGTATGACGTTGTTTGACGAACAATTCGGAATCACCCATTGCACGGGCCGTATTTTCGAAGAGTACCTGTTGTTGCTTCGGCGACATCAGACGGAACAAGTCGCCCGGCTGGCTGTAGTAATTTTCGTCGTACTCCCGTTCGTTATAATTGTATGCCTCTCCATGCAATTTCAGCGGCGGTTCTTTAGTTTCGGGCGAGTCCTGCCATTCTCCGTAACTGTTGGGTTCATACCCCAAAGTCGAACCGTTGTTCCCGTCCGCACGCATCATTCCGTCGCGGTGATAAGCATGAACCGGACAACGCGGACTGTTTACGGGAATATGCATGTGGTTTACGCCCAGACGATATCGCTGAGCATCTCCGTAAGAAAACAATCGTCCCTGTAACATCTTATCGGGCGAAAAGCCGATACCGTCAACTATATTCATCGGATCGAAAGCCGCTTGTTCCACTTCCGCAAAATAATTTTCGGGATTCTTGTTGAGTTCCAAAATTCCCACGTCAATCAACGGAAATTCTTTATGCGACCAGACTTTGGTCAAATCAAACGGATTGATTCGGTAGTTGTTTGCCTGTTCCTCGGTCATCAATTGTATTTTAAATTCCCAGCGGGGAAAATCACCTTTTTCAATGGAATTGTACAAATCCCGTTGATGAGATTCCCTGTCTTTGGCAATGATGGCTTCCGCTTCTTGGTCGGTAAGATTTTTTATTCCTTGTAAGGTTACCAGATGAAATTTCACCCATGTTCTGACATTGTCTTTATTGATGAAACTATACGTGTGGCTCCCGAATCCGTGCATGTGACGGTAGGAATAAGGAATACCCCGATCGCTCATCGTAATGGTCACTTGATGCAAAGCTTCCGGCAAAAGCGTCCAGAAATCCCAGTTACTGTTTGCACTGTGGAGATTGGTTCGCGGATCGCGTTTAACGACATGATTCAAATCGGGAAACTTGAGCGGATCACGCAGAAAGAACACAGGCGTGTTGTTGCCAACCAAATCCCAATTACCCGCATCGGTATAAAACTTGATGGCAAAACCTCGAATATCACGTTCCGCATCGGCGGCGCCGCGTTCGCCGGCTACCGTTGAAAAGCGGACAAAACAATCGGTTTTTTTACCGACTTTTGCAAAAATAGAGGCACGAGTATATTTTGTTATATCGTGTGTTATGGTAAACGTTCCGTATGCGCCGGAACCTTTGGCATGCATACGCCGTTCGGGGATTACTTCTCTGTCGAAGTGAGCCAGCTTTTCCAAAAACCAAGGGTCTTGTAAAAGCATCGGGCCGGGTTGCCCCGCTGTTTGCACATTCTGGTTATCCGAAACCGGACGACCGGAAGCTGTTGTCATTTTTTTCTTTTCCATCGCTAATTCATTTTTTATTGTTAACTGTAATTTGTATCGAAATTTTTTCGATAGCGTCTGAGTATTCAAATGATTTGTCTTTCAAAACCATGTTATAAAATTTATTCGTTGCAAGAAGGTCAGAAAATTACCTTTACCGTTCCTTGCTCTGTCCATACGATATACATACCCTGCGGCATATTTAGTTCAGCTGTTGTTATGCCGCTCGCAGCGATGCCTTGATGCACGAGTATGCCTGTTGCGGTATATACCCGCCACGGTTTGCCTTCGGCGATGCCCGTAATGTGCAGCCCGGTACCGTCTATCCACGCTTTCAGCGAGTTGTCGGACTGTATTTTTGGAATGGATGTAAATCCGTTTTTCCCTTCAATTCCACCAAATGCTCGGTCAACGTAAAAGTTTACCAACAGGTCGGGCATCTCTACATAAAGAAGCAAATTTGTCGCATCGGCGGGAATCGTGTAACCGGAGTTTAAAAGTTCTGTCCATTCTCCTTTTACAGCCGGAGCTTCCGCTACTCCTGCGTAGTAAGTTGCAGTTCCGACATTATATTGCAGCGTAAGTTTAAAATCGCCTTCTGCGGCGCCATCCGGATACATCGCCATCACACCAAAGCTGTAACTGTTACCCGGAATAAACGCTTTGCTATTTAATGCGAGCGCCGTACCGTTCCAGTTCGCTGTACGTCCGCTGACAAAAATTGATTTTGTCCCCTCATAAGCATAATCAGAGGTATTGACAACGTTTGTATTACCCCTGCTTGTCCAAGACTGCGTCGTTCCGTCTTCAAATGTATTGTAATAATAATATCCGTTCGCATCCGGCTCTACTTCGGGCGGCGGCGGAGGATAAATTCCGCTTGCAAGAAAGTAAAGCTCGTCATAAGCGGGTTTTCTGTCGCCGTTTGAATCAAAAAGAACCGGATATCTATCGCTGCGCCAAGACTGATTGTCTTGAATACCCCATACAACGAAAGCCGTAACGTTATCTTTGTATTCCAGAACTTTCTCCATAATATCTCTGTATTTCTGTCCTTGAGCGACAAAATCACCCGTACTTGTGGTGATGTCCATTTCCGTAATTTGAATCTCAAGTCCGGTAGATGCGAACCTTGCTACTGCCTGTCCATAAAGATTAGCGTCGGGATACCCCATGTCTAAATGAGATTGCATACCTATTCCGTCAATAAGGTTTTCTGCTTTGAGTTTCATTGCCAAATTATATATATCGTTAGTTTTATCTGGCATATACTCATTGTAGTCATTATAAAAAAGTTTACATCCGGTAGGAGCGTACTTTCTTGCATACGTGAATGCGTTTACAATAAATTGGTCATCGCCGTAAATTAGCGTCCATGGGGATTGTCCGGAAGCGGTACCGGCTTCGCGCAAGCCGCCGCCGTTATTTTTAAAAGCTTCATTAACGACATCATAAGCATAAAGCTTTAAATTCGGAAAATCGTTTTTGATGAGGGCGAACATATTCTTTATATAACTTTCCATGCGTTTGTTCATCGTTGGCACATCAACTAAATCGCCGCCGTCGTTTCTGAAAAACCATGCCGGCGTTTGATTGTGCCACACTAAAGTATGACCGCGCAACGGAATGTTGTTGTCTTCGCAGAATTGGAGAATCCGTCTCGCTCCCGCGCTTAACTGAACCTTGATATCTTCATCGGAAGAGCCGCTTTGAACCATCGTTTGATCGGGTTTAAGTTCATTTTCAGGGGTAATGCTGTTAAACTCCCTGAGTACTAAATCCTTCATCTTTTGGTCATTTGAAGTACTACTGTTCAGAATATTGCCGAATTTAAAATCCGTATAAACATCCTTGAGTCCCTGCACTTCGTCTTGAGCGAAAGCAGGCATAATGCCTACAACCGAGGCTATCAAAAAAAGTTTGTATATTTTCATAATTTAACTATTTAATAAATAAAGGGTATTCCAGTATAAAATTAAGTAAATTCATATAATTAAATAACTTTATGGCAAAGATAATCATTTTAGATGAAATATACGATAATCATAAAATCAAAAATATTCTTACGCAAAGTTAACGCTAATAATTTCTATTTACAACTCGACGTCCCAAATCCCGCAGGCACGTTCCAACTCAATCAACGAAACCATGCTGTTATACAAGGTTTCGCAATAATTCCGATAAATGTCGTTATACGTTCGTCGGGCATTTAACACATCGAGTAAAGTCGTTTCGCCGCGTTGATAGCCGTATGTTTTGTTTCTCAAAATCGTTTCCGCATCCGATAACAGTTTTGCCCGAAACTGCTCTACTTGAAGACATGCCGACACATAATTGTGGTAGGCTTGTATTACTTCTTTGCTGATTTGCATTTCTACCGCATCATAAACGACTTCGCTCTGTTTAACGGCATATTGCGCTGCCTTTATCTCTCCCTTGTTGGAATTGGAAAATTTCAAAGGGATGGATATTCCGGCAGTTACTCCCGTGAACGCAGGAGCCGGAGCTATTTCATTTTTAACTATCGTGTTATGTGTTGCTCCGATGGTAAGTCCCAAGTCTATTGCCCGATTGGCGCGCGCCAATTGAAGTGTTTTAGCCGAAACATCTTTCGACAATAAAGCGGCTTGTAAATCGGCACGGTTATTTTGAGCCTCAATTATCAGCGACGACAAGTTATACTCATGCTTGGAATAGGTCAATTCTCCGGAAACGGAATCAATATCGGTAAAATTCTTATCCCCTTGATACACGGATAACTCGACCATTGCATTTTTGTAATCGGCACGATTTTGTTCCAATTCATTCCACATACTGTTTGCTTCCAGTTTCGATTGCATGGCATCCGTTTCCGTAATCTCTCCCAATTTAAACCGAATACTGTCGGCGTCGGCCAAGCGTTTCATCTGGTAATAGGAAGAAGCGGAAATATCAAGCAATTGCTTTTGTTTCAATACATCCGAATATTGAATCACGGCATCTGCCCGAAGATTCCGAAAGAAATCTTCGAGTTGAGCGTCGGCCAGCGCTTTTTGACTTTGAGCCAATCGGATTCGCGCTTTTCGTTTACCTCCCAGCTCCAACGTATAATCCAAAGCGGCATCGAAACTATACCCCATTTTCAATGTCTCTTGTTGGTTGTCGGTAGCAGAGAGCGAGAGTTCGGGATCGGGGAAAACCTTCGCCGCCTGAATATCGGCATCGGCTATATCCACATTGTATTTTTCGACCAAATACCGGATATTATTATTTTTAACATTGTTAAGATACTCCCGGAAAGTGATCGTTTGCGAATATCCCGAAAGGCAACATGCAAATGCAAAAAGCAGAAGGGAATATTGAAAGATTGACTTTTTCATTGTATTTCTGTTTTTTATTTTTCAAATCGTTTTTCCATCATATAATAGAGCGCCGGAAGCACATACAGGGTGATAATTGTCGCAAATAAAAGTCCATAGACAATTACGGTCGCTAACGGACGCTGTACGTCCGAACCGATTCCGGTAGAAACAGATGCAGGCAATAATCCCAAAACAGCTACCGATGCCGTCATTAATACCGGACGCAAACGATGGCTTGCCCCGGCGACTACAGCATCTTTTAGCGCATTTCCCCGTTCACGCAAATTATTGATATGAGTAATCATAATTACGCCATTCTGAATGATTAATCCGAATAAAGCGATAAACCCGACGGCAGACGACACATTGAAAGTCATTCCCCGTAAGTATAATGCCAACACGCCTCCAAGCAGAGCAAAAGGTAAGAGAGCAATCAACAAACCGGCTTGACGGAATTTTCCGAAAGCAAAAAACAGAAAGAGAAACATCGCTGCCAATACGATGGGAACTACCACTGCAAGACGCTTGTAGGCTCGTTGTTGATTCTCAAACTGTCCTTCCCATTGAATTTGATAATTGGTATGATCGTATTTTACTTGCGCGTTTATCTTCTTTTTAACTTCCGTAAGAAATGAGCTTAAATCGCGCCCGCGTAAATTCACGCGCACGGTCATGTGCCGCCTGTTCATTTCCCGCGTAATGGTGCTGGCTCCCAAATCGGTTTTTATTTCCGTTACAGCTGACAAGGGTATTTTTGCTCCCGAACCGGAAGTAAGCATCAACATCCCTATCTTTTCGGGCGTATCGCGCGATTCTTCGTTGTAACGGCAAGTTACATCGTAAGATTTATTGCCGATAAACACTTGTGAAACCGCTTTTCCTCCGATGGCTACCTCAATCAGTTCCGCCACGTCAGATACATTCAATCCGTATTGCGCAATTTTGTCCCGGTCGGCAATAACTTGTAATTGCGGGAGGGGCGGCTCTTGATCAATAGTCACATCGGCAGAACCTTGGGTACTTTGGATGATGCTTTCCACCTGCTCCGCAATGCGGCGCGCTTCGTGCATATCTTCTCCGAAAATTTTGACCGCCAAATCGCTGTGCGCTCCGGAAATCTGGTCCATCACCATATCTATAATCGGTTGTGAAAAACCGACGTCGTAACCCGGCATCTTGGCGATGGTATCCGCCATATCGTTAATCAAATCCTTTTTCCTCCGGCCCCGTTTCCATTCGCCGTAAGGTTTCAGTCCGACAGCACATTCGATGTGAGAAGTCGAAAACGGGTCAACCCCTTCGTCGTCACGTCCGGTCTGCGTCATCACATACGTTACCTCGTCGAATTGCTTCAATTTGTCCCGAAACGTTTTACTCATTTCGGAAGCTTTATCCAAAGAGAGTCCCGGAGGCATTTGCACTTGCAACCAGATTCCACCTTCGTCCAAAACCGGCAGAAAATCTTTTCCGATAAGTATAAATAAAGTAATAACCAAAGCTAATATGCCTCCCAACGGAACAAATATTCGATGAGGCTTCGCTACAATCCGGCCCGTTTGTTCCTTATAAAGTACGGTTAATTTTTCCATCCATTTATTGCGATAAACCTTTTGCGGTTTTCGATAAAGGATAAAGGACAAGCCCGGAATTAACAGAAGCGCTACCGACAATGCTCCCAAAAGGGCATATCCGACAGTAAAAGCCATTGGAGCAAAGAGTTTTTGTTCCACTCGTTCAAAAGCGAAAAGAGGCAGATAGGCAATAATGATGATCGAGGTTCCGAAAAATACCGGTTTACCCACATCCACCATTCGTTTGGCGATTGATTTTTCTTCCAAAGGAACTTCCGTATCCTGTTCCCGTTTCCGGAGAACCGATTCCATCATCACAATTGATCCGTCAACCAAAATTCCGAAATCAATAGCGCCCAATGATAAAAGATTGGCCGGAATATCGGTTAAATGCATCAAAGTAAATGCAATAAGCAGCGATAGAGGAATAGAAACGGCAACGATTAAAGCGCTGCGCCAACTTCCGAGAAAGATGATGAGAACGGTTATCACCAACAACATACCGAAAAAGAGCGTGTGGGAAACCGTGTGAAGCGTAGTATCCACTAAATTGGTTCGATCCAGAAACGGATAAATTTTTACGCCTTCGGGAAGAACATTGCTGTTCAATTCGTCAACCGTTTCATGGATTCGGTTCAATACTTGCGACGGATTTTGATAACGAAGCATTTGCACGATTCCTTCCACTCCGTCGTCAATCGCGTTATCTTTATCCGTAAAACCGAGAATGCCTTTCCGTTCGAGCGTTCCGTATTTCAACGTTCCCAAATCGTTCAAATAGACAGGAACTCCGTTTACCGTTTTCACTACCACATTCCCCATATCGTTCAAGTCACGAATAAGTCCCACGCCCCGAATCACATAACTCAAATCGCCGCGGGTGAGCATACTGCCGCCGGCATTGGAATTATTCCGGTCTATGGATTCGGTAACATCCGAAAGGGAAATATCATATTTATTCAATTGTTGCGGGTCTATTTCTATTTGGAATTGAGTGGTTATTCCCCCGAAATTACACACGTCGGCAATCCCGCTGATTTGTTTCAAACGGGGAATAATCACCCATTTATTCAAGTCGGTCAATTCTCGCAGGGAGTGAGTTTTACTTTCAACCACATAGCGATAAATCTCTCCGATGGGCGAGGTTAGCGGCCCGAGATCCGGTTGAGCGCCATAAGGTAACTCCACATTACTCAACCGTTCTTGAACACGCTGCCGCGCCCAATAATCGTCCGTTCCCGCTTTAAAAACAAGAATAACCGTTGAGAGTCCGAATGTATTTTTGCTGCGCATCACGGAGAGCGAGGGCAAGCCGCTCAATTCGCGTTCGATAGGAATCGTAATTTGTTGCTCGATTTCTTCGGCGGCAAGTCCGGGTACTTGGGTTACAACTTGAACGGTAACATCGGCAATATCCGGATAAGCGTCAACAGCCAATTGACGCCAAGAATAGATTCCTATTCCCGAAACGATAATAAAAGCAGTCGCTATTAACCAGCGACGACCTAAAAAAACAGCCATCCATTTTTCCATAACTACCGACTGATTAAATAGATTCCTCCTTGTACAACAATGGTTTCGCCGGCTGTCAAACCGGCTGTGACAAGCGATAATCCGCCGCCGATGCTTTGGCTCTCGATTTTCTGTTTTCGATATTCGTTCTTCGCGGTTTGAACAAATACGGTATTGCCTTGATCGAATTGAAAAATAGCCGTATCGGGAATTATTACCGATTCTTGAGAAGTATCCCGGAAGTGAACTCCGGCAAACATTCCGGGTTTCAGTAACCGATCGCTGTTGTTGCATTCAATCAATACTCGCACGGAACGTGTCGCTTCATCCAACATTTCTTCAATGTGGTATATTTTTCCCGGAATCATTGTACCGGGCGTCGCATCGGTGTAAACTTCCACCGTATCATTTTCTTTGATAGAGCGGATATATTTTTCTTTTACCAAAGCAACCACCCATACCTTATTCAAATCGGCAACAATAAGCGCCGGCCCGGCATCTTCCTTCAGATATTGACCGATGACCATGTTACTGCGAACCACTTCGCCGGCGATGGGAGAGAAAACCGTTAACGGTTGCCCCATGGTTATATTCGCCGGATTGACGCCGAATATATTCAGATTGGCAGCCTTGTTTTCATAATCTTTGCGGGCGTTTTCGCAGGTGCTTTCGGCCTCTTCAAGATCTTTTTGTGAACCTACTCCGTTGGCAACCAAATCTTTTTGCCGTTTATAGTTTATTTCTGTCGTATTTTTGTTTTGAAACGCTTGAAAATATTCTTTGGTAGCTTCATAAAATTCGGTTGAACTTAATTCAAAAAGGGGTGTTCCTTTGGAAACTTTTTGTCCTAATTTCACAAACGACTTGGTGATACGTCCCGAAAAGGGTGGGGCGATTTCTGCCATTTGTCCGGATATAGCCTCTACCGTACCCGTCGTTTTCAAGTCGGCGCTATACGGTTGCAACACGACTGTTTGAAGCTCGATTTTAGAATTGATCGTACCGTTTGCGTTAACAATCACGGTATTGCCTTTCATTACAAAATCCGCTTCATTGTCTTGTTGTTTATGAGACCGGCAGGCTGCTATTGACAGGCCCGTAATAATAAGAACTCCGATTATTTTTTTCATACTCTGTTTATTGATTCGGATTAATAAATAGATATTGTTGCAGACTTGCTTCGCAATCCCTCAACCCCGAAATTCCATAGAAGGAACTTTACCGCAATAAGTTGAACAAATCCACTCCTCAAACCCCCCTTTTAGGGGACTTCGGGTCAGCGGATTCAACGTTAAGTGCGGGATAATAAAGAGGTTTAACGGGATAACAAAAAGGTTCCCTCAGCGGGAGGAGCGCGAAGAAAGAAAAAATCGTGAAAGCCTTTTGAAAATTGATTGTGACCGGAAACAAGGACAATGCCGCAAAATACAAGAAAAAGCCGAATATCAATGGAAGTCAGAACATCTCCGAATGTTTGAAACAAGGAGTTATCCGCAAAAAAGGTAATCTCTGTTGTCGTATGTCCTCCGGTAGGCGTTTTTTCGTGATTGCTACCGTGAAAATGAGAGTGAACAACGGTAACTCCATTGATAATATGCGTATGTTGAAACAGAGCAATATCTGCATAATACAATACAAACAATACAACCAAGAGTGTGGATATTATTTGTCTTACGCGATATTTTTTTCGTTCTCGTTCCATAATCGGATACAAAGGTAATGTTATCTGTAATATAAAGCAAATACTTTCATTAAAGAATACTGAGATTAAAGATAATTTGTAAAATTTTCATAAAAATAAAAATCTTTTTGCCTACCCGATTAAACCTTTTTGATTTTTCATAGTCTATGTCAAATAAAATATTATTGAAATGAGACAACTCTTTATCTGCCTCTTGTTTTTATCTTCGTTTAATTATATTGTAGCACAAGACACTACGGAAGCAGACTATCGTTTTTCCCTTGAAGACTGTATTACTTTCGCGTTCGCAAACAGCTATATGCGGCAATCAATGAAATTGTCCGAACAATCTACACAAGAGGTTGCTGATTTAGCCAAGTATCAACGCTACCCCAATTTATCCGCTTCATTGAACGAAGGATTTAATCACAGTAACGGAACGTCTTCTTCTTCGAATTGGAACGGATCGTATGGATTAAGCAGTAATGTAACGCTTTATCAAGGAGGAGCGATTACTCACTCGATCGAACAAAGCAAATTGCAAGCCGGTCAAGCGGTCTTGCAAACCCGGCAATACGACCAGAATTTAGTGGTACAAATTCTTCAAGCATTTCTATCGGTACTCGGTAATCAAGAATTATTGAAATATCAGGAAGCGGTCGTTATCACCAGTGATGAACAATTGAAACAGGGAGAATCCAAATGGAAAGTAGGCTCTATTTTGGAAAGCGATTATCTTTTATTGAATGCGCAAGATGCCACCGCCAAAAGCAATGTGGTAAATACGAAAATTGCCATTGTCAACAGCTTGATTACGCTGAAAAATTTACTTTCCATGGATCCTATGGTTAATTTGGATATTCTTTATCCGGCCGACAGTGGATTAGACGCTTTAGCTCTCCTTCCTTCCCAAGAAATCGCTTTGCAAAAATGCCTTGCGACTTCTCCTACGTTAAAATTAAGTGAAAACAATATTGATATTGCAACTAACAGCCTTCAATTGGCAAAATCGGGATATTATCCGACTTTAAGTTTGGGCGGCAGTGTGGGAACCGGTCATTCGATCAATTATTCCGATTTCGGCTCGCAACTCTCCGATAATTTCAATCAACACATCGGGTTAACATTGAGTATTCCCATCTTTGATAATTTCAGAACAAAATCGCAAGTCGCTCAAAATAAAGCGGCATTGATACAAGCCGAACTAAGCAGGAAAGATCAACAACTCTCCACCTCGCAAATGTTAATACAAGAATATCAGAATGTAATTTCCTTTTACAGTCAATACAAAGCAAATGATATAAGCCAAGACGCTTATTTTAAAACTTATATGGCTTATAAAGCGAAATTCGATGCCGGCGCGGCTACGGTGGTTGACTTGTTGCAACAGCAAAACAATTATTTGAATGCATTAAATAGTTTTATCCAAAGTAAATACGGATTCTTACTCAACCGCAAAATTTTAGATGTGTACATGGGAGAAGAAATCAAACTCTAAGCAGTAAAAATCGGGTAAAGGTGCGGAGTGCCGCGTCTCTACTTTCAATCAAAATAATATGAACAAAAAAAGAATAATAGTAATTAGCATTATCGTAATTGTCATAGCGGCAATTGTAGCTTTAGCGCTTTTGAAAGGGAAAAAAGAGGTTATAGTAAAAACTGGTACCGTAGAAAACGGCACTATTCGTATTGTCGTGACATCTACCGGATATGTACAGCCGGTGCAGCAAGTGTCGGTGGGTACACAGGTGTCGGGGGTGATAGAGAATATTTATGTTGACTTCAATAGCGTGGTCAAGAAAGGGGAATTACTGGCTACATTGGATATGTCGGTACTTAACGAGAGGCTTGATCAAGCAAATGCAGCTTTGACGGCGAGTAAAAGCGCATTGGTATTGGCGCAACAAACCTATGACCGCACCAAATCATTATATGATCAGAAAGCAGAGACTCAAACCAATATGGAAGCGGCAACCAATGGCCTGTCGCAAGCAAAAACGAGTGTGGAAAATGCGCAATCGAATGTAAAGCAAGCAAATATCAATTTGTCTTATGCCAAAATATACTCTCCCATTGACGGCGTTGTTTTGAACCGGGCGGTTGATGAAGGACAAACGGTAGCGGCTTCTTTCAACACGCCTACCCTCTTTCTTATTGCCAACGATTTAACAAAAATGCAAGTACAAGCGAATATGGATGAGGCCGATGTGGGGGGACTTCTTGAAGGACAGAAGGTTACGTTTACCGTTGATGCCTATCCTGATTTAACCTTTGACGGAACGGTGGAACAGATTCGATTGAATGCGGTTACGACCAATAATGTCGTAACCTATACGGTTATTATTGACGCACCGAATCCCGACAAAAAACTTTTTCCGGGTATGACGGCAAATATTACGGTTATTATTAAGGAAGAAGAGGGACTTATTATTCCTTTGGAAGCCTTAAATTTCACTCCTTCCGAAGAAGTCGCCAAAAAATTGCATATCCAACAACCATCCGCACCTTCTCAAGGAACGGAACATAAAAAAGATCAGAGCGCCGAACACTCCAAAGAGCAAGGGAGCGAACACAAAGGAGGACAAGCGTCCAAGCATCAGAAAGGAGAGGGCGTATGGGTTCAAAATACAGATGGAACCATTAAATATCAACGGGTTGAAATCGGACTCAGCGACGGGGTTGACGCTATTGTAAAAAACGGAGTGCAACAAGGAGACGCGATCATTTTATCCGCTTCGATAGGACCTAAGTCAAAGAAAAATGAAGCGGTTTCCAATCCGTTACTGCCTCGACGTCCGGGAGGAAATCAAAGACCAACATCAGGCGGCGGCGGAAGACCCGCTTAATAAAAGATTAAAATCAATTCAGATGCCGGATATTATCTTAAAAATAGAAAACCTTCAGCGAATCTTTGAGGTCGGAAGCGAAAAGGTACACGCATTACGGGGCATTTCATTCGTCGTCAACAAAGGTGAATTTGTCAGTATTATGGGCGCCAGCGGCAGCGGTAAATCCACGTTGTTGAATATCTTGGGATGTTTAGACAGACCAACGGCGGGCGAGTACTATATTGACGGCAATCCCATCAGCAAGTGCTCCAAAGACGAGTTGTCCACCTTGCGTAACCGAAAAATAGGCTTTGTTTTTCAATCCTACAACCTGTTGGCGCGTACCTCCGCTTTAGAAAATGTAGAATTGCCTTTGTTGTATAATAATGCGATTTCAAGTAAAGAACGAAAAGAAAAAGCCGTTTACGCTTTAGAACAGGTAGGTTTGCAAGGCCGGATGGACCACATGCCGAACCAATTATCCGGCGGGCAGCAACAACGGGTGGCCATTGCAAGAGCATTAATCAACGATCCCGTTATTCTTTTGGCTGATGAAGCGACCGGAAATCTCGATACCCGTACCTCCTACGAAATTATGACCCTCTTCCAGAAACTTAACGATGAAGGGAAAACTATTGCATTTGTCACACACGAGCCGGATATTGCACAGCTTACGCAACGTACCATTGCTCTCCGTGACGGACATATTATTAGCGATCAGAATATTGAACAAAAATCGGCCAAGGAAGCTTTGGATGCGCTTCCTCCATCCGATACAGAATAAGGATGTATGAATATTTACAATCTACTGAAAATAGCCTATAAAGCTTTAGTTCGTAATAAAACGCGAGCGGGACTGACCATGTTGGGTATTATCATCGGTATTGCGTCGGTTATTGCCATGGTCAGTTTGGGACAAAGCTCGTCGTTAAGCATCAATGAACAGATTTCTCAAACGGGAACGAATATGGTCATGGTACTGCGTTCGTTTCAAGTGCAAGGAGGAGTCAACATCGGTTCGGGGAGCATTCAGACCTTAGTGGTCAAAGATGCGGAAGCGATCAAAGAACGGGTTCCTCATGTAGAATTTGTTTCTCCCGTCGTTCAATCATCCGGACAGTTGGTGTATGGAGCGAATAACTGGCCGGGGAGCATTCAAGGCGGCGATGTTCCTTACTTTACTATTCGGAAATATGAAGTGGATCGCGGTACTCCATACACGGAAGAAGATGTACGCACGGCGGCAAAAGTATGTTTACTCGGTCAAACGGTGATAGATAACCTGTTCCCCAATGGAGAGGAACCGCTCGGAAAGACAGTCCGTTTCGGGAATATTCCTTTCAAAGTCATCGGAACGTTAGTCGCTAAAGGACAAAACGCTATGGGGCAGGATCAAGATGATATTATTCTTGCGCCTTACACCACGGTTCAAAAAAGGATACTCGCCATTACCTTCATCCATTCGATCATTATTTCAGCCGACGACGAAAGTAATGTACAAAACGTTATGGACAATGTGACCACTTTGATGCGAAGTCAACACAAAATAAGAGAAGGTAATCAAGACGATTTCAACGTGCGGTCGCAACAACAGATGTTGCAAATGATGGATTCCATTACCGGCTTTTTAACGATACTGTTAGCGGCCATTGCTTCGATTTCGCTGATTGTAGGCGGTATCGGAATTATGAATATTATGTACGTAACCGTTACGGAACGTACCAAAGAAATCGGTTTACGAATGGCCATCGGCGCTAAAAATCGGGATATTCTTCTTCAGTTTCTGACCGAAAGCACGATATTAAGTCTGATCGGTGGAATTATCGGAATTTTGTTAGGGTTATGTCTGTCGTTCCTCGCTTCGAATTTGCTGCACTGGCCTTTTATAATCAGCATTCCGGCGGTTGGAGGTTCGTTCTTTGTTTGTGCTGCGACGGGTATTTTCTTCGGATGGTATCCAGCAAAAAAGGCGGCTTCTTTGGATCCTATTAATGCGTTACGGTATGAATAAAGTAAGCGGTTTAATTTTAAAAAGAATCTAAAACTAACTATTTGCATACTAAACACTTTGCAAAGTTTTTGAGGTCCGGAGATAATAATTTGGTAACGGTGTTTATTTCAGCGTTTTGCATTGTATTAATTATACTGCCAAATAACTCGCCGCAAGTTTAAGCATTATCTTTCGATATTGCTTTGTGTTCAGAAAAATAAAAGTCGTATTATTTTTATTTTTACAATTTACCACAATTTATTTTCGGGATGTTCCTTAATTATTTCAAAAATTTCCTCTTTTGTCATTCTTGACGGTTCTTCGCTTTGCTTGAATCCTTTTATACGATAATTTCCTGTTACTGTTTTAGAAATCTCATCGACATCGCTATACACATTTGTTGTAAAGATTTTATTGGGAGCGTCTAAGAAAGCTATGTTTATAAACATTCCTCCTCCAATGAATGGGCAAGCATCTATAACAACAAATTTCCCATTCAATAGCGATTTGTAGGGTTCTAAATCGCTATCCTTTATTTCTCCCTTATAATATGAATCAAAATATTTCCGCAGGAAGCGAAAATAATCGTTGTCATACCAATCTTTTTCAGTCCAATTGCTAAATCGAATATCATTTAGCGATTTACCATTCGAACTATTTGCGATAGAATCAAGTGCAGCTGCAATTTCAGCGTCTGTCATTTCTTGATTTTTGGCGATTTCTGACTGCGAAAATACAGTCGTTGTATCTGTATTGGCTTCTACTTGCTTCGTTTTACTCCGGCTGCATGAGCTTAAGTTGACGCAGAGCAAGAAAATAAAAATGATTTTTGTGTTCATTATAAGTTATCTGATAATTAATTTATTTTTAATGATTATATCACTCTTGATTTTTTCAAACATTAAATCTTGAGACATGTCTTTATCAAATTTCCATTCCAATTTAAGATTTCCAAACATAATACTACTGACAGTGTATTGTACGGATAAAGTCTTAAAAGTCTGAATCAATCTAAATTTAGTTTCACCATCCATATTACGCTTGCCTATGGTAATGGAACTTGCTCTCTCAGACAAGATAGAACCTTGCCCCGCTTTTAAATACTCAATTAACTTTGAATACTTGATTCTCATTCCTCCTTCGTAGAGAGTTGCATTGTTCTGTTTTTTTTACCTCAATTGTAAATCGAACAATGATGACAAGTATAATCACAAGGAAGATAATAATTATCCACATAATCATCATTTAAAAATTTTGTACACCAACCATCTGCCTATAAACCATCCTCCTATTCCACCGCCAATCGCCCCAACAGCAACGAATGCACTTGGTTCTTCTATGGCAGCGCCAAGCATACATCCGATTCCTCCCACGGCTACGGTACAAAAGCCGATAATAACCATTCCTGCAATAAATTTTAAAAAATCCATAATATTACTTCAATTAATGTTTACTTAGAAAATCCATCCGTTACCACTAATGATATTATAAATGAGACAAGCAATATTCCAAATATTACATTAAATCTTTTTTTATCACTTTGTTTAGGAGTTATAGCTATACCCAAAAGTATTCCGGTAAACGTAGCAATAAAAGCTGCCCCTCGAAACGCTAAAAACAGTTGCAATATCGAAAGGACTATAATAGTTATCATTCTCTTTTTGCTCATTGTCAAATTATTTGTAGCTTGTAAATCTATATTGAATAATGCTCTCCTATTGTAATTAATAGGCTGTTAGTAAATCATTTAAATTAAAAACGAAAGGGAATTCAGCGACACATTTATGTCTATTCATTTTTAGGTTTCTCTTGCTCCCACTTCTTTTTCTTTTCTTCTTTTTCTTTCCTACTAGCAGCTACAATAACTAACATAAATCCGATAATGATCAAAGCTATCCCTCCTGCACTTAAATCTCCTCTATTCATGCTGCCTAATATAGCAAGCCCTCCAAGTACCAATAGTACAATTCCTGTTTTTTTCATTTTTAAAAATATTATTATTTGTTATCATTTTTATTCATATCAACAAAATCAACTTTTTTTTTAGAAAGAAGAATAATTATCAGTCCAATAATTGGGGAGAGAAACAAACATAAGACTAAACTCCAACCATAACCGATTTCGCGATTTTCGCCAAGCAAGGCAACAAGCGCCGAAATAATTACCCAAATAATTACTATCATTTCTTTTATATTTGTTTATTAAAAGTTAATATTGAGTTTTTGAGCAGCTTCTTCTTTTAGTTCAAGCAGTCGCTTTATATTATTTTTATTTTTCGTTATCTCTTGAAATAGATTTTCTGCTATTATGCTCTTCTCCTTATCTGTCGGGAAAAGGTCCGGATGACATTTTACCTTTAACTCGTCATAAAGTTGAGCAGAATGAAACGAACTATTGATAATATTGTTAAAATCAATATCCTGTTTTAACGATTCATTTTTGAAATGTTGCCTTGCTGATTCTCTCGGCTTTAGTCTCTCTTTAAGTATCAGAAAGGCAATAAAACCAAATTCAGCTATTGCGAGCCACATCCACCAATTTGTCGGCTCTCTTGTTTCTGTGGATTTTGTGACAGCCTGTACTGCTGCTTTGAGGCTGTCGTGAATTAATGTATCATTCATTTTCATTTCATTTTGGAAGTGGTATATAATCTTTCAGTTGCCACCGACAACCGAATAATCCCGCATCTCCGTGTATTTCTAAGGTATCCCAACCCAAAACGATAAGCCTACGGACTAAAACACTATCATCAAGAATTACTTTACCTATATGAGTCAATTCTTCTTTTGACAAAACTCTTCCCGTGAAAGCTTGAATCCTGAAGCCCGTATTCAACCAATCCGAGAATTGATGTTTATATCTCTTTTCTCCTTTTGAAATGCTTGACTTCAAAAGGGTTGGTGCGACACCTGAAACAAAAGCATTTTTTGCGGAATCATTGAAACTCCTTACAAGTTTTGCTCTTTCGCTCCTGTCTCGAAACCATTCAATAATATTATTCCAAGTATTTATGAACATATTTTAGATTATTTATAATTAATTGCTTACATTTAAATTTGCATTTCCTGTCTTTCAAATAATGAATTTTTCTTGTTGAGTTTTTTACCAATAAAGAAGGCATGATACTTATCCTTCTTGCATTTAGAGGTACACCACATACCCACACTCACAAATAAGATGAAGCCCATGCCTTAAACATGAACATTCACTTTTATTACTTTGGTTGTGAGTGTTTAAAAAAGTGGTGTTTTCTAAATGCACATCAGTAATAAAGCAAACGCTTTATAATATTGTCTTAACTTTTATTTTTCCATACGCAAATCATTTGGATTTATTTCACAAAAGTAATTAACTTTTTTGAAATACCTTCATTTGCTTGAAAAAATAAATTACAATATTCGGCATGGGCTTATGATGTCTGATTTTGTGAAAGCAAAATTACGGAATTAACCAATGCAAGCCGGAGTTCTGCAAGGCTTGCAATTGTGTTAAATTATATTTTTCCGGCTATTAACACTAAACTTCTATCCAAAGTTATTCTCTTTGGAGCAGCTCTTTCGCCTGTAATAAAATAGTTTTGGGCAATTGACTCATCAAATTCTTTGATGAAAGCCTCCCTGATTCTTGCACATTTTTCATTAATAGCATTCTTGGTAGGGTCAATTAAATCGTCAATACTTTTATTCAAATCCGCTATATCTCCTTTTGTAGCTACGGTTTTATAAATTTCAATCAATTCTTTTCGATGATCCGACAAATGCTTGAACAGGATACCTTCGGGATGTTTCAAAAACAGAATGAAAATCGCTTTGGGCAGCGGATGCATAACTATTTCTTTATTATAATCCGGTAAGTGTATCCGATAATCGCTTGTAATGATAAGCCGGCTTAACTTTATCTTCGGCTTAAAAGGAAATAATGACTTTAACACCATTTCATTAATGCCTATTTGTTTCAGCGCATCAACACGCTCCTTGATCTCTTTTATCAGCTGTTCCGCTTGAAGATTAAAATGATAGTCTGCATAATCTTCTATATCATAATCATCAGCGTATATATTTATTTCTTCTGAGTTGAATACGGCGTCGGAGTCATCCTTTTCAGGCAGATAAGCGTTAATTTGTTCCCGAATCTTTGATTCTTTTAAATCGGTAAATTCATAATACGAAAATACAAAACGATCACCGTAATCTTCGGTAAATTTCAGCAATCCACCGGTAAGATATATTCCCATATAGGGGAATGGTCGGGGTATCGCGTAATAGGGGGAGAATAGTTGGGGTATCCCGTCTCTTCCTATACGATGTTCTTCATTTTTTCTATATAATAAAAGTTCATCAATAATTGTTTGAGCATCTGTCTTATTTAAAATAATATCTTCTTTGTTAAGAAAAGGATACAGATAACGAATAGTATCATAATTCGTATTTTCGATTATTTTAGGAAGATAAATAAAAGTAAGTCCAATATCTTTAAACAATTTGCAAACCTCATCATAATTTGCTGTTATAAATCTATTTAATTCCTTATTAAAATAACTTTCAATGTATATTACCTGATCAAGGTCAGGCGTAAAGGGTAAATTTTTGTATGTTGTAATTTCTGTAAACATTTTTCTGTTATTTTAAATGGCTAATAACCGTAAAAATTGGCTTTTCTCTGTCCGCCGATGTCTTCCGACCACAAGAAAGGCATGGCATAATTCGCACAGTTACAGCTAATTCTCTACATTCTTCTCAATTCTGTTTTTTGGTTCGTCTTTTAATTTATAATATTCCTTTTATAAAGTAAAAGGTCAGTACGCCGCATATAATCAACTTCATAAATGTACCCGCCAAAAATCCGGCGAAGGCGCCTACGGCCGACCGAAAGGCGGTACGTATATTCTGCCTGTTCAGAATTTCTCCCAAGAAAGCACCCAAAAGCGGCCCTATCAGGATTCCTATCGGAGATAAAAACAGGCCCACGAATAAGCCTATGGTTGCTCCCCATGTTCCGCCTTTGGTTCCTCCGAACCGTTTGGTTCCCCAAATAGGGATATAATAATCCAACAACGTTATAATCAGTACAACAATACCCCAAATAAGAAGAAAATTAAAGGTAAAAGGATGAAACCGGGTAAATTGCAATAAAATCAAGCTGACATAAGCTGAAGGCGGCCCCGGCAGAAAAGGAACGATACATCCGACGATTCCGCCGATCAATAAAATGATTCCGATAATAATTAATAGGGTATCCGTCACTGCTTATCAATAAATGTGTTCTCCGGTGGCAATTTTCAATTTCAATAAATTGACGGTATAATCAATTTCGCTTTTCATCAAAGCTAAACGACTTTCAGCCAGCGCTGTTTCGCTGTCGAGCAGGTCGAGGTTGGTAATGGTCCCTGCCAGAAAACTGGTCTTTGCCAAGTCGAATGCCTCTTGAGCCTGCTTGAGTTGCAGTTCCTGCTGCATAATTTTCTTCAAAGCCGCATCCACATTCGCCCGGTTCTCAATGACTTCATTCGCAATGCCGCGACCGGTTAATTCCGTATCTTGTTCTGCGCTTTTTATTTCTGATTGAGCTTGTTGCCGATTATATTTTACTTTGTTTCCGTCAAAAATCTGGAATTTAAGACTGACGCCGGCCACATAATTGGCTCTCAGTTGGTTTAAATCCGAAATATAGCCGTTCTTATAACCGCCGGAAGCAAACAAATTAAATTCCGGATAATTGGCAATACCGGCTAAGCGATAGCGGGTAGAAGCGATTTCCGACTGTTGACGCGTTAATTTCAATTCTTCCCTCTGTTGATAAGCGTTGTTGATTAATTTTTCATTGTTTTCCAGCGCGGTCGGTTGCAACAACTCCTTTCTCACGGTCAACGGTTGTTCTTGAGGATTTCCCAAAAAAGAGTTTAATTGCGCTTGATATACTTGAAGGGAAGTTTGCAAATCAATTTTCTGATTTTCCGTAGTGGAAATGCGCACTTGGGTTGATAAAATGGCATATTGCGTCGAACTTCCCGTTTCTTCCTGTTTTTTCACAAAAGTCAGATGTTCGCCTAAATTCGCCAATTCCTCGTCTTTAATCGTGATGGCTTCTTGCAAATAGAGAATGGAATAGTATTGATTTAACAAGGAAAGCGAAAGTTGTTGCTTCAGCTGTTCCATGGAAAGTTGCGATAATAACTTGTTTTGTTTCTCCAAATCCACTTTTCCGGAGGTCTTCCCGAAATCATAGATTACTTGATTGTAATTCAATCCCATATCATAATTATCCGCCGGATCCATCGTAAAAGTTCCCAAAGTAGGGATGGTCAGTGACGTTACCGGTCCCAAACGCGTATAAGATGCCGATACGCTGATTGACGGATAGTAAGCCGATTTGGCCAATCCGATACGGGCATTGGCCGCTGCAATATCTTGTTCAGCTTTTAGTATGGAGGGATAATTATTGATCACTTGTTGAATGACTGCCGTCAAGCCCAAAGAGTCGCCGGAAAGATTGCTTTGCGCGCGACTCAAAGGAATATACGACAGCAGTAAAAAAAACGATACTATATAACGTAATCTGTACATGATATAAATAGTTACTAATGTTTTTATAATTTATTTTTTCCGATTAAACCTTTTTGGATCCGTTATTTTTGGCAAGAACTTTTTTCCTCGAATACATCAGCAAAGCGGGAATCAAACCCAAAATGGTTATATAACAGGCAATTCGAAAATCATCGTTTATACCGTCAATAAATGCCTGCGTATTCACATGCGACGAAATGATCATGCGGCTTTGCCGCATAGCCGTAGCCAAAGAACTTCCTCCATGTTCCTGTATGAAATACGACATATTCCGGGTTACGCCTGCGAGCGTTTCCGATTGTGAATTAATGGCTGCCCCATAGATCTGACTGTGAAAATTAGTACGAGCCGTCAGCAGTGTTGTAAAAACAGCAATTCCAAAACTTCCTCCGATCTGCCGCATGGTATTGATAAGGCTGGAGGCTTGAGCCATTTTTGCAGGAGGAAGAGTCAGTAAAGCCAAAGAGCTTAATGGCGTGAATATCATTCCCATACCGAATCCCCGCAAATACAATGATACCATAATATAATGATGCTCGGACATAAATGAGAAGTGGGTGTTGGCAAGAAAACTCAGCGATAAAAGACTGATTCCCATAATAATCGGTATTTTGGGATTGGCTTTATCGGAGGTAATTCCCACAAGCGGAGCAATAAATCCCTGGATGATACCTACCGGCAAAAAGACGGCTCCCGATTGTAAAGCCGTATAATCCATTGAGTTTTGCAAATAAAGCGGAAGCAGAAACGTACTTCCGAACATTCCCATTCCGAATATCAACATGAATAGGTTTGCTAAACCAAAATTATGATTCTTCAATAATCGCAGGTCAATCAACGGTTGAGTAGTCGTCAGTTCCCGGGCAATGAAGGTAATCAATGCAAAACCGGAAATGGCAAAGCAAAGCAGGATATAAGGCGCGCCCCATCCTTCGGCATTAGCCGCCGCATTTCCTTCCGTCAGCGCATACAGCAATACCGGTAAAAAGGTACTTACGGAAATGAATCCGAGCAGGTCGAATTTTCGCATATTCGGATTCTTCACTTCCCGTTGAATAATCATGGTGAAGAATAGGGCAAAAATACCGACAGGCACATTCACTTCGAAAATCAATTGCCATCCGAAATTATCAACCAAATAACCGCCGATCAGCGGGCCGAACGAAACGGAAGCCGCCGATGCAATGGACCAGAAACCGAGCGCAACTCCCCGTTGACTCGGAGGAAATTCGCGTACGATAATAGCCATACCGAGCGTCTGTACAATACCGCCACCCAAGCCTTGAAGAATGCGGGAGCTGATCAACGAAAGCTCACTGTGAGACATGGCGCAACACAACGAGCCGATGGTAAACAAAAGTAATCCCAAGAAATAGACCTTCTTATAGCCGAATTTGTCGGCAAGCCATCCCGAAGTGGGTAACATGGCAGCCACGGCAAGCATATAGGCCGTTATCACCCATTGAATGGTATCCAGACTAACGCCGAGCGACGCCATGATTTTAGGCAATCCCACATTGACAATCGTACCGTCAAGTACAGCCATAAATGTTCCCAACATTACGTTGGCAAGAACGAACCATTTATAATACGGACTTCTCGGATGGTAGAACGAGTCACGATTGCGGAAATTACGACGAATACGATGCCAAACCGAAACCTGTCTCATGATTTTTTGATAATTTTAATCACTGCCGACATTCCCGTTCTGAATTGAAAAGAAGAAAGGTCTTTCTCTTTTCCGGCAGCGTCAATCGAAACTTTTATCGGAACACGTTGCGTTACTTTAGTAAAATTACCCGATGCATTATTGGGTGGAATCAACGAAAATTGCGATGCCGTTGACGGACTTACCATAAATACTTTTCCCGTAAATTCAACGCCGGGATAGGTATCAATTGTGAACTTCACTTTTTGCCCCAGATGTACGGTTTCCATTTTTGTTTCTTCCAAATAGACTAAAACCCAAAATTTTCGGGTATCATCTACGGAATAAATGGATTGTCCGGGTTGCACAACATCGCCCGGCAATAACCATCGTTTTGCCACAATACCTGTTGCCGGAGCATACAAACGTGTGTTATTCAATTGAGTATCTATTACGCCGATTTGCGTTCCCGCTTCGACAATAGTAGCTTCGGCGGTATGAATTTGCGCTTTTGAAACCAAGAGTTGCG
>JGI24699J35502_11134183_pt1 | contig 47410 bp, 65 predicted proteins | sample TergutMp193P4_FD_35502 | JGI IMG/M metagenome (IMG submission 35502)
GACTCCGGGTGGAGGTTCACGGCCGGGGAGGACGAGACGTTTCTCAACAATCCCGCCAATCTGGCGCTTCGCGGAATCGGCTCGATTCTCGCCGTCGATCCGAGCGTGGAGCCGTATCTCGCCTCGCCTGTGGGCACGGCATGGTGGAGGGAGGGCGACGACGGCCCTTACTTGCTGGTCGGGGATTTCGTCGACGAGGAGAGGCCGTGATCGGCCTTCCCGCATTTCTGCTCAGTCTCGTCATGGCGATTCGGCCTCTCCGGAAGGTGTGGACGGACAATGACAGGTTTGATCGGATCATGTGGAAAGCCTGGCTGTGCCTGGGTCTCGTCGCTGTGGGCAGAGCCGTTGTGGACGAGGACTACGTCGTGGCGACGGGGATGGGAGGCGCGTGGACGGTGGCGTTCATGATCGCCCTCGCTGTCGCGAACAGGTGGGATGCCGCCTGACGCGAGCTGACGTATCAAGACACGTAGGGAACAAACGAAAGGACACTCCATGGGAAAGACGGGCGGTGGGATCGGCACCAACCAATTCCAGCAACGTGGGACGAGCGTCGAACGGAATCGCGCGACGACCGGACGGCCCGCGTACGCCGACGTGTCCGATTTGGGGGACACGGCCGCCCTCGACCTCAACCAGGTGCCGGAGGGTTTCTATCCCCGACCCGTCACAGTGTCCCAGCCCGACCCCGCCACGCTGCGCGTCACCCTCGCCTCCGGATCCGGGGACGAGCAGGTCGATTTCGTCCGGGCCGGGGACGGATCCGTCGTCGTCGTTCAGGACGGGTTCGACGGGCCGGAAGCTTACCCGATCAACCAGCCCGATTCGTACGGGCCATGGTGCCCCGGCTGGGTCGCGAATTTCTACGACCCCGACTACTCAACGACCACAGGAGGACGACCATGACGCAACCAACCGTCGACCCCGGACGACGCACCGCCGCAGACATGCTGAGGCGCGTCGTCCGCATCCCGCAGCAGGACGCGCTTCCCGGAACGGAGGACGACCGTGCCCTGCCCGAGAGGTGGGTCGGGTTCGAAGGCGAGGATTTGAGGGGGGCCGACATCTCCGGACAGAAGCTGCGGGGCGCCCAGTTCCTGAATTGCGACGCGGAAGGCGCCGTGTTCGACGGCGTCGACATGAGGGGCGCGGTCTTGCGCAACGGGTCGTTCATGGAGGCTCGGTTCGCCGATGCCGTGCTGGAGGGGGCCGACATGAGGGCCGACCCCGACGAGGACCGTTACAAGAATGACCTCGACGACAGGTGGCGGGGCGCGCAGTTCGTCCGTTGCCGGATGAAGGGGGCGGACCTGTCGGGCGAACCCCTCAACCACACCTGGTTCGGCGGCAGCATCTTGCGGAACGCCCGTTTCGTGCGAGCGTCGGGGATGGACACGTGGATGGAGGATTGCGTCGCCAACGGGGCCGATTTTTCCGACGGGTCGTTCAACAGCTTCGTCGTGAAAGGTTCCGGGTTCGATTCCGCCGTGTTTCGGTCGTGCGATGTCTATAACCCGACCTGGGACCAGGGATTGTTCTGGGATGCCGATTTCATATCGGCCTCCATCGACGACGGCCGGTTGACCGACTGCGATTTCAAGGGCGCGGATTTCACGAAAGCCCAGATCCAGTCCCCCTTGGCGAGGGACTGCTTCTTCGACGACACGACGATGCGGGACACCGAGTGGGACTATGCCGACATGTCCACGTGTTCCTTTGTGAGGGCCGACTTCATGGGAGCGGAATTCGGCAAGTCCACGTTCGACGAGGCAGACATGACAGGTGCCAAGCTCTACGGCGTCACATCGAAGGGCAGCGCTTTCCGGGGAGCCACGCTGGAAGAGGCGGTGCTGTCGGGGACATACACGCACACCGACTTTTCGGGTGCACAGATGCGCGGCGCGGACATGTCGGGCGACTTCTCCCACTGCGACTTCTCCGAAGCGGACCTTCTGGGGGCCGACATGGGGTGCGCGACGTTCACGGAGTGCAGTTTCAACGGGGCGCGCATGTGGCCGGGCCAGGTGGACGACCCGGACGACCCGATGTGGGACGGCGTGAGCTTCGTGGGCGACCGGGAACCCAGCTTGCCCGATGTGGACGATGTCGCCCCCTCCGGGCTGGTGACAGTGAGGGAACACATGATGACCGCCCCGTCCGGCAAGCGTGTCGTCCGCCATGCCCACACCCGCGTTCAGGCCGGACGATAGACGAGAGAAAGGGAATCCGATATGACAACGACCACTCATGCGACAGTCCGCACACAGACAGGCTTCGGGCACACACAATGCCCCTACTGCGGGGCGAGTTTGGCGAACGGGACGCATGTGTGCCCCAAGAAGCCTGCCGACGCGGACGTCTCCGATGTGGAGACGGGGTTCTGGTCGGACCTGGAGGGCTACGACCCGTCCACCGCGCCGGAACCGGAACCCCTGCCGCCGACGCGCCACGCTTCCGAGCGCCCGGAGACGCTGTCCCAGGCCCATCACCGGGTCGCGGACGCGATGGCATCCACGGCGAAGCTCGCCCCCAGTCAGGTGATCGACGCGGTCGGTGGCAAGCGGTGCGCCAACCCACCCGAATGGACGAGGAACGTGAGCAGGCTCACCTCCCTGTTCGGCATGGAGCCGGGAACGAAATGGGTCCCCCTGGAGGGCGACGAGCCGGGAGACGTGCGCCTCGTCGCGTACAAGGGATGGTTCGCCAACCGCGACAAGGTCAAGGTGGAGGGGCACCGCGCCCAGGCCGAGAACCTCTCCGACATTCTTCTGAAGCGGGACTTCCTCAGCGACCATCCCGAGTACGACGAGGAGGAGGAGAGTCTGGCGCAGGACATGTTCGACCGCTTCGACGACCCCCGGTACGCCGGAGGCAAGAACGCCGCGTGGTGGGACGACGCGCCTGTCGACCCGACGCTCGTCCGCGCCGCCATGTACGGGCATGGGGAAGTGGGGCCGACGGGGGAGGAGCCGTCCTCGCGGAATCGGGGATGGAGGGGGGTCGGCGAATCGCCCGAAGGCATCGAATGGTTGCGGGACGGGCTGGTGGCGCTTCCGTTCAGAACGGTGGACCGCGAGGTCGTCGACGCTGACGGACGTTTCCGTACCGTCCAGGAACGGCGCAGTGTCGCGGTGATCGACGGCAAGGAAGTCCTCATCGACCCAGTTGAGGCGGTTGACGAACTCGCTGGCCGCACACGGCGGGCGAAGAAGGCACGGGTGCTGCGCGACTACCGGGCCTACCTGACAGACCACGAGGAATCATCGGCTCAGTCGTGATGTCGGTCATGACCGCACAGGACGCGGTGAAGCGGGTGTCCGGCCTCACAGGCTTGCTCCCGTGCGAACTCCACGCCACGCGATGGCCCGACTGCGATGCCTGGTGCGTGGCCCAGCCGATCAGGGGAGGGATACGGGTCGTCGTCGGAGGCGACGGAACAGTGCTGTTCGCGGGATCCGCTCTCGACGTGTGGACGGTTCGCCACGCCTTCCGTGAGGGGCGCAGGGACCGACCCGTCACGTTTCTCCGAGCTCCGGAGCCGGAGCCTCGCCGAGCGGCACCGTTAACACAGACGGCGGTTGAAGCCCGGTATCTCCGTGCGAGCGGCGTCTCCCCGTGGAGCGGGAACACGGGTTCCAGAGAGGTGTCGCTTCCGACGGCGCTGTCGTCGGACAGGCGCGGCGCGTCGGACTGGTCGTCATAATGATCGCCGAAATCGTACAGAGGGATGAACCCGCTCATGCTGGCCTGCTCTCTGCGTCGCATCGCTGGGCGATGGAACGGATGGCGGCCTCCCGCGAGGAAGTCCGGGCCTGGTCGGCACGGACCAGGCGCTCGATCCGGCATTCGGGGCAGATGTCGGGCAGGCTGGCATTGGAGCTGAGTCGTCCGTGCATCCGTCCGGGAGCCCATCCTTGGGTGAGCAGGATGAGGCGTGCCTGGAGGGGCGACGTGTCCGGAGGGAAGTCCTGCTCCCGGCCGCACGCGTCGCAGACGACTCCTATCCAGTCTTTCAGGTCCTTTGGCGGCTGACACGAAGAAGAACACGTCTCGGGTGGGGAAATCGCTCCTAGGGGCTGTTTTGTCCCGTTTCGGGGTATCCTGACGCTCTCAGCGTCGATCAAGCGTCGTGTCTCCTGCGCCCAGGCACTTCCGGCACTCGCCGTTTTTCCGATGCCGTGAACAATGATCATGGCTTCACCTCCAATCCGTCGATGGACCGCACAGCGTCGAGAACCCAGTCGGGACACCCGTCCCACCGGTCGCCGGACAGGGACGACCACGACAACCAGCGCGGCCCCCCGACGAGGGCGACCAGTCGGCTCTCACGGGATCCCCGTCGAGGGAGATCACAAGGTACAGCCCCGACGGGCCGCGTCCCTGCCTCGCGGTGAGCGTGCGCGGGCGAAGCCTCCGCCGTCTCGCCCCCCGGTAGGGGACGGAGACAATGACGGGCGCGTCGTCGAGGCCCATCGTCCAGGTGGGTCCCATGGGGGCGCTGATATGGAGGGTCATAGCGTGACTTCCAGTCCGTCGATGGAGCGGACGACGTCTTTCACCCAGTCGGGCATGTCTATCCACGGCTCGTGGTAGCAGATCTCCCCACGGTCTGCGTGGGCGAAACTGGGCCGGGACCATATCCGGTGGCCCACGAGACGGATCTCATCCTCGTAGTAACGACGCACGATGATGAGCGTGTCGGGGATGATGCGGATCGGTTCGGCACCGCCCGCGTAGGGGTGGGCGACGACCGGGACGCATCCGAGGTCGTCGAAGAGGGGGTACTCCCAGACAGTGCTCACGAGCGGCGTGCCGACGGTGATGCCCTCGGCCACTGGGAGGCTGTCGTCGGACGTGTGCGCGTCGCCTCGCGTGACGGTCATGCTCATTGCCGCACCTCCAACCCGTCGATGGACCGCACAGCAGCTTCGACCCAGTCGGGCATTCCTGCCCATGACTCGGGGATCGTGTCGGCCCAACTGATGAAACTTCGGTCGGAGGGTCCGGGCTCGTCAGAGACGACGAACCCGTTCAGACGGACTGTGACACCCTGGTCCGTTCGTGTGACGACCAGGGCATACGGTCGTATGCTGAATGGTTCGTTGTTTCGTCCCGTGTAGGGGGACGGAACAACAGTGTTCTCAATCACATCGAATTCCCACATGGTGCTCATCCGTAGGGCACTGATGCTGATAGTGTTCATGATAGTTGAGTACACGGATCCGACGTGGTCCCGCTATCCGGTTTCATCCGGTTGTCAACTAGTGTTCATCCGGGCCTGGATGTCATCCCGATGCCCTCCGCTCATGGGCGGGCCTCCTTCGTATGCGGTTGCCGTGCCGTCATGTGCTGCTGGCGCGTTATTGGTCGATGCCGGGGTGCGGGTCGAGGAGGCGGTCGAGGTCGTCGGCGACCAGCGACATGTCGCACGGCCAGATGTCCCCGTCGGCGGGGCAGTAGATCTCGCCGTCGGAGGATGTCGGTTGATGGATGACCCTGATCATGCTGATCGCGTCCCTGATGCCGTCCTCCAGATCGGAGATCCGGCGGCGGAGGCCAGCGACGAGAGTCGTGGCGGTGTCGGTCATGATTCCGCTCCTTGCCGCACGGCATCCGGCGCGCTCCATTGGTCCTCGTGCAATCCCCACGACATTACGAGGCGGGTCGTCGTGTCGTCGCCGTCATCGTCGACGTTCACGGGGACCCCTGGAGCGTAGCGCGTGTTGTATTCGTCGTGGATTTCCGGTTGTGTCCACCGTAGCGTCACAGTCGGGCCAACGAGGGTGTCCAGCATGGGAGGAAGGTAGTCGGGGCTGAACCCGATCGTGGCCGGGTCCCCGTCGTAGTCGCAGGGGACGGATTCGGCGCGCCATTCCTGTTCCCCGCCCGTTTTTGCGGGTCCGACGAGACCACGGACCACGAGGCCCACAGGAGAGAAGGCGAACACCAGGGGCGTGTCTTTGGCCAGCCGAGCGCCGACCTGGGAAATGGCACCGGCGAGGCTGGCCACGTCGAGGACGGCGATCTGGTCGCATGACCGTGGCTTCAGCATCCGGTCGAGACTCGGGTGGTGCTCGCCGAGGAGGTGGATCATTGCCGAACGCCCGTCTGCGTCCTCCACGGCGAGCACCTGGTCGAGGAAGACATCGGGACCAGACTTGACTTGGATCATGATCCGTCCGCGCATGGTCGCGACGACGGTCGCCAGCCGCTTGAACGGGATCGAGACCTCGGCGTTCGGGATCAGAGGACCGTCGGCCCATGCTCCGTCCCACGCCATTCTGATCCGTGTCGCCGCATACCTGTTGGTCGTTTCGACGGTGAGGAGGTCGTTTGTGGGGACGATGCGGACACATGTGAAGACGGGAAGTTTTGCGTCATGTCCGACGGTCGCCCCGGCTTTCGTCAGCATCGCGCGGAACTCGTCGGCATCGACCGTCTCCGACATGTCGATGCCGGGACGGGGTTGGAAATTCCTCCAGGGTCCGTGATTCGTGACGGGCGTGCCTGTGGAAACGAGGCTCGTGCGCCCGTCGCCGTCCACATACAGTCCGTCTTCCACGGCGGAGAGCGCCACGGTGGCGCGGGCGGTGAACCCTTTGAGGGCGGCGACCAACTGTTTGCCAACGACATCGATGTGGAGGGATGTTTCGACAGTGGCGGGGATCGTTTGCTGGATTCGGACATCCTCGCCGTCGCAGGTCACAGTAATCGTGCCAGCGGAACGGGACGAGAAGAGGTGGAGGATGCCTTTCGTCGACGTTTTCATGGCATAGCGGGCGGCGGCGAGGAGGTCTTTGACGATAACTTCAGTGCTCATTCTCATTGAGTACACGGATTCGTCGCTGCCTTGGTCGGGCATCCGTCAGGCATCGGCCATGCTCGCCGGCCCGTTGCGTTCGCGCCCGTCCAGGCAACGGTCCACAGTGTCACGGACGATGTCCGAGAATCTCCGTTCCTCCTCGTCATAGTCCTTTTTCGCCTGGTCGTCGAGGTTGTCGGTGGATGGGAACCGGGACACGGCGGTGTAGATGATCAGGGGCGGTTCGCCGGGTCCGTTCACGTCACGCCATTCCACGTGCGGTTCTGTCAGTGTGCGACTCAGCCCCCATCCGTTCAAGGCGGGTCCGCTGGGGAGCGACGCGGCGACGGCCTCGCCAACCGAGCCTCTCTCGTCGACGGGGACGGGGCACGTCATCAGGTATGAGTAGGCCCGCCACCGATGGTGCCGTCTGTGAAGTTCGTCCATAGCGGCGCGGTCAACCTTGTCGTACGGCGGCTGGTTGTCTGCCATTCGACGGCTTTCCCGAATCCAGGCGCCGTCGATGATGAACGAAGAGACGGATGTCGCGGCTTTCCCGGCGACAAGGAGGGACACGAGTATGCCGAGGAAAGCGAGCACGAGCATGACGACCCACGAGAAATCGCACAACGACATCCAGATACCGCTCGCGGCATGACGGATTCCTTCCGGGGTGAAAGTGTCGGCATCCCATGCCCTCCATGCCACGACGACCGCGAACACGGCAGGCCGCCATAATGCACGGATGCCCTTCCAGGCATCGCCGAGCGCTTCAGAGAACGTGAAATCGGTTGGGAATTCAGCGTTGCACACGAACCATGAGGCGACGGGATGCTTCCCCTTGATGAGGTGACGTGCGTGCGTCAGCATCAGGTCATCGCGAACGCTTTCGTACTCGTCGAGATCAAACGGTGTTCCGTCATCGTCAGTCCAATTCGGCGTGGCGGCGAATGGGGTGAGAAGAGTGTCATCCATGGCGGTCTCCGTGGGTCGAGGGATGCGGACCCGGTCTCGGGGCCGCTGGTCGGGTTCGACCGGGGGTAAACCATCCGTTCGCCGTCGGGGAGTGCCCAGACGACCGAGGCGCGGGCGCCGAGGGCTGCGGCGGTGTCGCTGATGGTCGCCAGAGTGGGGTTCCCGCAAGATTCGGCTCGGGTCTGCGTGGTCCGGGAAACCCGTCGGCGGACGGCGACTTCGGCCTGGGTCAAGCCGAGGCGATGCCGCACGTCGGCAAGCATCCAATGGGTGAACCGTTCCATACCTCAAGCCTCCCGTCCCACGTCATCAGTCAGGAAGGTAGGTGCAGCGAAATCGTCCATGACGGTTGAGTACACGGATCACAGTCGCGTCTGCTTGCGACGGGTGTACCCTGCACGGGGCACTCGCCGCCCGCTTGCGGTCGTGGTGGTCCCGGCGGGGACGTAGACCTCGCCGGGCGGGGAGATGCTAGGGACATCGGGGAGGAGTCCGCCGTGGTCGTCGGTTGGCGGTGTTTCGGGCATGCCGACCGCGTTCGCCGTCGTCGTATTCGGCAGGGAGACGGTGGCGGACCCGTACGCGCGCGCCGTCATCCTGTCCGACAGGACGACCGTGGCGGGCTCAGCGCTGGCACGACTGCCCCCAAGCAGGCGGACGGTCCCGCTCCCGTCGTCGGCGCAGGTTTCCGGAGGGAGGCGGACGAACCCTGAGCCGCTCGGAACCATCGGGTCGCCAGCGGCATCTGCCGTCGGTACGGTGCGTGTACGTTTCCGGAACAGACGTGCGCTCATGATGTCTTCCTTCGCGTGTAGGACCGGCGGGGCACCTGCCGTCCGCTTGCCGTGGTGGTGGTTCCGGCGGGGACGAACACCTCGTTGGATGATGGGATGTCGGGGGTGTCGGGCAGGTCGTCGGTGGCGCGGGCATCGGCGCGGGCCTGCGACAACTCGCTCAGGCCCAACCGGCGCAGTTCCTCGTCTTCCATGCCCAGCAGCGTCCGCGCCCGCAGTTTGACGAGCTCGTTGATTGTATCGTTCGGGTCGGCGAGCGCGTCCCACTGGACATGGTCCAGGCCCGCGTCCGGGCAGGCGAACGCGAGGGCGCGGCGGCGTCGGCGGATTCCCATCGGTCGCCTTCGTCGCCCCTGTCCATCCCCATTTCTCTGCCGCCGATGAAACGGACGGTGAACGCGCTGCCCGGCCCGACGCGGGTCACGGTCGCGTAGCGCGAGCCGTCACCGTCGACCACGACGAGGCTTCCGGGCTGGAGGTCCGTCCCGTCGTCGTCGACGGGGGCCGGCGACCAGGGGACGGGGTCGGCGATGGCGTCGAAAGGCGCGGGAGCGGTCTGGTCGCCCATCTGGGTCAGCCAATGGCTTCCCACGTCCAGGTGCTGTCGCGGAGCGCCGAGACGTCTCTGGGGCGTTTGCGCGGTCATGATTCCTTCTTTCGTGCGGGGGCGCGGCGGGGTGGAAGGGGCCGTTTTCGTCGTCCCACCAGGCATCGCGGTCGTGGCTGCCATCGGCGGGCCTGTCCAACGTGTGGGAGACGGCGACGGTTCCGTTCGTGGCGACGAGCGTGGAATTCCCGTAGAGGCTGACGTGGCTGTTCTGGCTCGACGCGACGCGACTGTCCCCGGCGGCGACGACCCAGGAGGACCCTTGGGCGGTGACGACGCTGGAGTCGTGCGCCCCGACGGTGGAGTCGTCGTCGGCGAGGACGCGGCTGTTCCCCCTGGCCTGGACGATGGAGAATCCGTGGGCGGTGGCGTAGGCTCTGTCGACGGCATCCACTCGGGACTGGTCGTGGGCGATGGCGGTGGACGTGTCGTGGGCGCGAGCGCAGCTCGTGTCGTGCAGGTCGCCGACGCTCTCGTCGTACAGGTCGACGACCGCATCCCCGTAGACATGGACGGTGCTGATCCCCGTGGTTCGCACGACGCTGGACCCAATCCCGATGATGGTGATTCCCCGGCGAGGCGTGGAGGTGATCTCGATCACGTCGGCCTGGTCGGCGACGGCCTGGTCGTAGTCTTTTTGGGTACGGACCTGCTGGGTGCGGAGGGGTTCTGGCATTGTCATTTCTTCCTCGTGTAAGCTCGGCGGGGGACGACCCGTCCGTCCTCGGTCGTGGTGGTCCCGGCGGGAACGTACACCTCGCTGGACGAGCCGATGGGGTCGGTGTCGGGAAGCTCGTCGGACCACTGGCTGGGGGCGGCACCGAGGTCAGGAATGATATCGACGGTGGCGAACGGGCTGCGGACGGTCGCCCTGGATCGCCCGTACGCCGAGACGTGGCTCTCGCCGCCCGCGTCGGCGGTGCTGTTGCCGTGCAGGTTGATGGTGGATCGGTCGGCGGCGTCGACATGAGCATGGTCGTGGGCAATGATCTTGCTCTGGTTGTGGGCCTCAACCCGGCTGGTTCCGTCGGCCCACACATCGGCCCAGTCGTGGGCGGTGACGGTGCTCTCGCCGTGGGCATCGACTTGAACGCCCTTGTACGCGTCGACGTGGCTGTTCCCATGGGCGCCGACGCTGCTCATGTCTTGGGCCACCACGGCGGAGCGCCCGGTCGCGAACACGCTGACCCGGTCGGCGGCCTGGACTCGGCTGTCATCGAGGGCAGTGACGTTCCCGCCGCCGAATGCCAGCACTGTGCTCTCGTCATGGGCGGTGACGCTGCACTGATCACGGGAGTGGACATCGGCCCTGCCCCAAGCGTCAACGGACGCGTTGCCACGGGCGAAGACTGTCACGTCATCGTAGGCGGTGACGGCGCTCGTGTCGTATGCCCACACGTGCGCGGATCCGTGGGCGGAAATCGAGGCATCTTCGGTGAGGTGCACCACGCTGGCGTTCTGCGCATGGATCAAGCAGGGCTGGGCACCGACGACGCGGATCGACGTGCTGGGTCCATTGTTGATCATGACAGCATCGGTGGGGGCGGAGACCGCCACAGCTTGGTCGAACTCCTCCTGGTTGTGGGCGATTCGTGTGACGCTCATGGGTTCTCCTTCATTTTCGTCTCGTGTACGCTCGGCGGGGGACCCGTCGGTCGTCTTTGGTGGTGGTGGTCCCGGCGGGGACGACGACTTCGTCGGATGTGGGGACCGTGGAAGCGTCAGGCAGATCATCGGTGCTGTCGGGCATGGTGGAGGTACGGTTTCCCTCCAACGTCACAGTCGGATCATGGGTTGTCGTGTATGAGTTGTCCCATGCGGCGATGCGGCTGGAATCGTACGCGTCGGCGGTGCTCCGGTTGAACAGGTTGGCTTGCGACATGTCGTGCGTCTCGACGTGGGAGTCGTCGTAACATGTCGCACTGCTTTTTTGGCACAAGATGGCTGTGGTGGAATCGTGCAATTCCACCTGCGCTGGTTGGCAGTCATCGCCCGGACCACCAGGGTAGTCCGGGAATCCCCGTCCGGATCCCGCGACATGGGCGGTGTTCCACGCCGAGACCCATCCTCCTCTCGCACGGACATGGCTGGAGTCGTGCGCGTCGACACGGCAGTGTCCTAAACAGTCGACGACGCTTGAGTCGTAGGCGGACACTGTCGCCATTTCGCACGCGGCGACGCGACTGTTGCCGTGCGCGATGACGGCGCTGTTGTCGTAGGCCCGGACGAAGCTCTCGTCCGCTGCGTGGATCAGGCTGTGCCCATACGCTTCGACCTCGGCATTTCCGCGAAGGAAGACTTCGCTGTTCTCCAGGGCCTCGATCACGCAACCCGGCGTATCGTCACGAATGACGATCGGCTGACGATAGCTGTTGATCTGGATCAGGGAGATGCGGTCGGCGAGCGCTTGGTCGAACTCTTCTTGGTTGCAAACTGTCGTGTACGTGTAAGAGAGCGGTTCTTCTTCTGACATGGGTCATCCTTTCTGTCGTTGGCGTCGGACGTACGCCTCGCGCGGCACTGTTCGTCCGTCCTTGGTGGTGGTGGTCCCAGCGGGGACGAACACGTCGCCCGACGGGGGGACGGGGTCGATATCGGGAAGATCGTCGGTATCGTAGTCGGGGACGACGGATCCTCCAGCGACGGCGACGGTGGAGGCGGTCGAGCTGTGGACTGCCGCTTGAGCATTCCCGTGGACGACGACGGTGCTGGAATCCCGCACGTCGGCTGTGCTGTTTCCGAACAGTTCCGCCTGGGATGACCCGCCCGTGTCGACGTGTGAGTCGTCGAAGGCTGTCACAGTGGCGGATTCGTCGGTGAACACGGTGCTGGCATCGTGGGCATCCGCACTCGTCGTGCCGAACACGGACGCGCTGGCGCTCTCGTGCGTCGAGACGGTCCCGCCACCGATGGCGAAGACTCGGCTGGAACCGAACGCCCGAACGTCGCAGTCACCCTCCGTGTGGACTCGGCTCTCGTCGTAGCAGGCCACGTTGACGTTTCCCGTGGCATAGGTGAAGCTTCTGTCGTTCGCGATGACAGCACTGGAATCGTATGCTTGGACAGAACTGCCGTCGTAGGCAGCGACGCGGGAGGAGCCGTGGGCATGGACCTCGCTGCGGTCGTGAGCCGCGATACGCACATTCCCCCACAGACGGACACCGCCCCTCCCCCGCACCTCGACGACGCTCTCCCACGGACAGGAGTCGTCGATGTCGACCCATTCATTTGGGTTTTTCGGATCATCGTCGACAGTGATCAGGCCGACCCGGTCGGCGACCGCCTGGTCAAATTCCCGTTGATTGTGGACGGTACGTTGCGTTCTCATCGGTCAGCCTTTTGTTCTCGTGTAGGCCCGACGGGCCACGGTGCGCCCGGTCGCGGTGGTGGTGGTCCCGGCAGGGACGTAGACCGTGCTGGACGGGAGGATCATGTCCGTGTCGGGGAGGTCGCTGTCGTCGGCCCAGGTGCGGTCGCCGGTCCCGTACATGGTGACTTGCGGGCTATGGATCGTCGTCGAGACATCTCCCCACGCGTTGACCGTGGTGGAGTCGTACGCGTCGGCGGTGCTCCTGTCGACCATGTTGGCCCACGACGTGTCGTGCGTCTCGACATGGGCATCGTCGAACGCGTAAGCGAGGCTGTTCTCGTACATCACAGCCGTGCTGGAGTCGTGCAATGACACCCGCGCCCTGCCGGAGTCGTCGCTGGCGAGGAGAGGTCCTTTCCCATACCCTTCGACCCGCGCGTCGCCCCAGGCCGAGACGTGCCCGCTGTGCGCGATGACCTGGCTGGAATCGAACGCCTGGACGAAACAGTTGTCATAGCAGTTCACCTCGCTCCTGCCACGGGCGTCGACGGTACTGTTTCCGTTCGCGGTGACGTGGCTCCTGTCGTCCGCGCACACGGCACTGCGGTCGTATGCCCAGACGGAAGCGGTCCCCCTCAAATGGACGGCGCTGTCCCCGTACGTCTCGATGACGCACCCGTCCGGCACGTCGCTGATCTCGATGGGGTGCAAACGGTCACCGTCGATCTGGATCATGTCGACGCGGTCGGCGACCGCCTGGTCGAATCCTTCCTGGTCGCACACCTTTCGCGCGAACATGTGATCTGGCATGGGTCATCCTTTCTGCTGGTGCCGGACGTACGCCCGGCGGGGGACGGTGCGTCCAGTCGCGGTGGTGGTGGTCCCTGCGGGGACGTACACCTCGCCGGACGGGGGGACATCGGGGGTGTCGGGAAGGCTGCACGCATCCGCCGCTGCCACGATTGGGTCCAGCCGGGCGGTCGCCTGCTCGGGGGTGAGGACCCACCGACCTTCGACGTTGGTGATTTCGCCAGTTTTGTCATTGATCGCGTAAGCGGGATGGCGACCGTCCCATTCGGAAAATGGCGCGGCATAGTGGGGGATGGCCGCATTGATGTGCGTACGACCGCCATAACACGGAGCGGTTGATCCGTCTGTGAAAACGATGGTCGTGCCGCACACGTCCGGATATACGCTCATGGACGGACCTCCCGCTTCCGTCTGACGTACCCGCGACGCGGCACCGTTCGTCCGTCTGCTGTCGTGGTGGTCCCGGCGGGGACGAACACCTCGCCGGAGGGGGAGACGGGGTCGGTGTCGGGCAGATCATTGTCGTACGTGATCGCCCCGCCCGCGTGGACGGTGCGCCCGCCGCCGTTGGCGACAAGGACGTCGTCGTGCGCCCACACGCGCGTGGGGTCGCTGGCGACGACGTAGCAGGAATCCCACGCCGACGCACGGCTGTTGTCGTAAAGTGAGATATTGGAGTGGCCTCGTCCTATAATTTTGACATCATCGTGCGCCCACACATGGCTGTGGTCCTGGGACCAGACAGTACTGGAATCGTAAGCGTCCACGCATGAATCATCATAAGCTTCCACGTCTGTCAGATCATGCGCGGCGACTCGGCTTTTGTCGTAGGCGACAATACGGCTGTAGTCCCTGGCGATGACCACCGCGTCCTTGCGGAGAGTGACATTGCTCTTGCCGCGTGCCGTGACGAGGCAGGGGAAGTCGTCGTCGCAAGGCACCGCCTGGCGGATGACAATCGGTGTGTCATCGGTGTTGTCGATGTCGATGGCGCTCGCATGGTCGGCGACGGCCCGGTCGAATTCGTCCTGGTTGTGGATGACGTGCGCGGGGTCGTCGCGAACAGCGTCGCTCCAGCCGGGGAAGCGCTTGCCGTTGGGAGGGTAGCTGGCGACGAGCTCCTCGTCCTCGCGGGACTGGTACCAGGCGTTGCCCTCGTCCCACCATAGGGTCTCACCGCGCGTGGTGGTGATGGATCGTGGAACCATCTCGCCGACGGTGTCCGAATAAACGGTGCTGCTCACGGTGTCGCCCATGGCGGTCCTCCTTTGTTAGGTCCTATAAGTCTTGATACGTCAGCGTCAGCGTCAGCGTCAGCGGGCGGGGGCGTGAGCGGATATCCACTGGATCGCGTCGTCCACGCTGGTCAGCCGCGTCCCGAATTCCTCCACCGCTTTCAACAGGAAGGCTTTCGTGCCGCGTTTGTACGACCCTGGGCAGTCGCTCAGCCGGGGGTCGAGGATCGCCACCAGGCCCCAGTCGTCCTCTTTCCTGATCAACCGCCCCGTCGCCTGGGCGAGCAGAGTTCGCGCGTCCCCGTAGTAGACGATCCTGTCCGCGTCCCAGCGACCCATGGAGCCGCGCTGAGCGACATCGAGGACGCGCGCGTCGTCGACGGGGTTGGGCGCGGCCCTGGGGACTCGGTCGACGATGACGAGGGTGTTGGTCGCCCCCGGAGCGTCGACCCCGGTCATGAGGGAGCGGGTGCCCACCAGGATCGACCCTTGGTCGGTCGTCCACTCGTCGACCGTGAGCTTGAGGGAGCGGTCGTCCCATTGGGACAAGACGCGCACGCCCGCGAGGCGGGAGCGCAACAGTTCGGCGTACGCCTTCCCGTTGGCTGTGGTGGCGGCGAGCACGAGAGCCGAGCCGTGGTTGGCCTTGACGAGGGTGGCGATCTGGTCGCCCGCCCAGCGTTGGTGGGCCGGAAGGTCGAGGCGCGTTCCGACGAGCACGCCAGTGGGCGCAGCGGGGATGAGCAGGGCGGTGCCCGTCTGGTAGGCGCGGGCGAATGCCGACTCGTAGTGGGTTGTGCCCACAGGCAGCCCAGTGGTGCCGCCGAACGCGGGCGGGACGGTCGCCGACAGGCACACGGCGTTCACCTCCGTTCCCGTCATGGGGGTATGCCACAGGTTGGCGGTGAGCATGCCAGACACGTCCACAGGCGAGGTTTTGAGCACGGGCACGGATGTGGGGGAGGATGCTGAGCGCCGTTTCCCGGAGGTCCGGGAGGGCTTGGGCGCCGGGAGGGTCTGGAGTTCGGCCCAGCGCGCCACCCCGGCGGGAGGGTCGTTGACGGTGGCGAACGCCTGGTTCACGTCTTCGGCTTTGGCGAGGATCCGGGACAGGTTGATCATGAGTTTCGACCCGTCGTGCTGTTGGGCGAGCCAGGCATTCGTGTGACGGTAGACGGCCCGCAGCCACGAGGTGGCGGTGGGCATCACTTCTCCGAGGGGGCGGACTCCGATATCGAGACGTGTCGTCTGATCGGCGGAGACCCAGGGGGCGACGGCATCGGCCACCATGTCGGCCACGATGCGGCCGCGTTCGACCAGTGCCTGATGAGCGGGGTCTCCCCCGGCGAGGGGTGTGAGGCGGTCCAGGTGGGCGACAAGACGGCGTACAACCATCCCGGAGACCTCTGTGGACCCCTGGTTGCGGACGTGTCCGGGCAGGGCGTGGCACTCGTCGACGATGACTGTGTCGAACAGCCCGAGATCTTTGTTCCCTGTGACCACGGGTGCTCCCGTGGTGGCCTGGATGGCGATCAGAGTGTGGTTGGTGACGACGATGTCGGCCAGCGACGCGGCCTCGCGGGCGGCTCTGGGCAGGCACACGTCGTGGAAAGGGCACGCGGCGTGGGGGCAGTCGGTTGACTGGACGGAGACCTCCGCCCAGTCCATATCGGAGCAGTCGCCCGGATAGGAGTGCCGGTCACCGTCTCCTCCCTCCATCGCCTGGCGGATGCCCCACAGGGCAGCGGACTGGGCTGGGCTGGGGTGGGGGACGGCCGTCAAAATTTCCTCGACTTCCTCCAGGCTGGGTGTCCCGTCGAGGTCCGCCAGGCCGGCGCAGGCGAGCAGACAGGCGTAGTTGGACCATCCTTTGTGCACGGCGATGGCGACGGGAGGCAACCCGAGTCTTTCGGCGGCAGAGGCGACGACGGGCGCATCCTTGCCGATGATCTGTGCTTGGAGTCCCAACGATTCGGTGGAGACGACCGTGCGCCTCCCGAGGCGGGCGGAAGCCACCCATGCGGCGGCCAGTTCGGCGAACGTTTTCCCCACCCCGACGGGTGCGCATCCGATCAACTGCCCGCATGGCTGGTCCATGCCGTCTGCGATTGCTAAGCCGAGTCCCGTCGCGGCGGCGATGTCGTCGGTGAGGGCCGCTTGCCCAGCACGCGGCTGGCATCCTGGTGCGACCAGGTCCACACAGGCTCTCAGCAGCGCCCGTGTCATCTCGATCAGAGTGTTCGTGTCATTCACGGTGTGGTGAGTACACGGATTTCGTCGATAAGGAGGGGGGTTGTGCTGGATCCGTGTACTCAATACGGCGAGGAAGGAAAGTTCTGGAAAGAAGGATGACGATGATCACACCGATGTGCGACCAACCCGTGGTCACGGCTCGCCGGATGGTGAGCTTCAACGACCGTTCCGAGTATGTGGAGACCGTGCTTGATCTGACGATGGAGGAGCGGATGGTCGTCTCGCGCCTTGCCACACGCTTGTCGAACAGTTGCGCCTTTCCGATTGATCCAGTGACGGACCTTGTCGTCATCCGGATCCCCGTGCGGATCACGGACTGAGGAGGGGGCGATGGAACCGAGATTCAGGCAAAGATCCGTATGCGCCATGATGGACGCATTGGTGAATGCGGAAGCCGATCTCGCCACGATGGGCGATTCCCTTGATCAGATGTCGGATGAAACCATCGTCCAGACGATCATCAGCCTTGTGTCCGAGGATCCCGCCGATTCCGGTTGGGATGCGGATCTGACCGCCGCTGGAGCGTTCCTGATCGAATTGCTGGCTCGTGCCTGTGCGAGGAAAGATGCCACGAATAAGAGAACGGGTGCTGGAGGTGAATGAGACGAACTATGCCCCCCGGCTGTCCGTCTCACGAGAGCTGGACCGCCGTATGCGGACCTATGAGGCTTCTCTGGACCGGACGTTCCCGGCAGGTGTGCCCATGGTGGCGCGTCTGGATGGGCGCGGGTTCACACGCCTGACGAAGAAATCCGGGATGTTCACTGTCCCGTTTGACGACGAGTTTCACGAGTTGATGGTGTCAACAACGATGCGTTCAATGGATTGCGGCTTCCAAGTCGTGTACGGCTACACCCAGTCGGATGAGATTTCGCTGCTGCTGTCCCCGGATGATGACACGTTCGGCCGTAGGGAGTGTAAGTATGTTTCGGTTCTTGCGGGGGAGGCGAGTGCCTGGTTCACTGATGGGCTGGGGATCACCCACGATGGGTTGGGACTGTCCGGCTGTTTTGACTGTCGTGTCGTCCCGCTGCCGACCCTGGAGGCGGTGGAGGACTATTTCACGTGGCGCCGGAACGACGCGTACCGCAACGCCCTCGACACGCACTGCTACTGGATGCTGCGCGGCGAGGGGATGTCGTCGGGCCAGGCCACCTCCCGGCTGAAAGGCCAGCCCACGTGGGCCAAACGCGACCTCCTCGCGTCCCACGGGATCGACGTCCGGGGCCTCCCGCCGTGGCAGACGGCGGGCGTCGGCGTGTCCTGGGGAACGTACGAGAAGCAGGGCCTCAACCCCGTGACGGGGACAACGGAGACGGCCCAGAGGAAGCACTTGCTCGTCGACGACGTGCTGCCCATGGGGTACGACTACATCCGGTGGGTCACAGGTTTCCTGCCCTCCGCCGCCACGGGGGTGTCGGCGAAACCCGCCGCCACGGGGGTGGCATCGTGAAGCCCCCGATGCCCTATGCGGGCGGGAAGCAGAAGGTGGCGACCAGGATCGTCTCCCTGTTCCCCGAGCACCTGCACTACGTGGAGCCGTACGCCGGGGGACTCGCCGTGCTGTTCGCCAAGGAGCCGAGCCACATCGAGACGGTGAACGACCTGGACCGGGAGCTCATGACCTTCTGGCGCGTGCTGCGCGACGACCCGGAGGGGCTGGAGAGGATGTGCGCGCTCACCCCGCACTCCCGCGCACTCCTGGCCGACGTGAGGCATGTAACCGGGGGCACCGACCTGGAAAGAGCGTGGCGGGTGTGGGTGAAAATCACCCAGAGCAGGGGATCCCGCACGGACACGTCGTCCGGGTGGCGGTTCGTCCACGGCACCAACAAGTGCTCGCTGCCGACGTATCTGCACGGGTACCTGGAAAGGATCGCCCCGGACGCGGAACGGCTGATGGGCGTGTCCCTGGAGTGCCGTCCAGCGTTGGAGGTGATTGGGTCCTACGACAAGCCGGAAACGTTGTTCTACGTCGACCCGCCGTACCTGATGGGGACGAGGTACGGGTCCCAGTACAGGCACGAGATGGGCGACGAAGCCTCCCACCGGGAGCTGCTGGACGTGCTGCTCTCGTGCCGGGGGAGCGTGGTCTTGTCCGGCTACTGGTCGGACCTGTACGACACGATGCTCACTGATTGGAGGCGCGTCGACCTCGCCGCCACCTGCATGACGGGGGCCGCTAGGACGGAAAGCCTGTGGCTCAACTACGACCCGCCGTCCGGAAACGACGACGGACACAGAGAGAAGGAACGATGACGAAAACAGCGGAACAGACTCTTCGACGGCTCGTCAGCGACGAGGCGGTGAGCGAGGACGAGATGGGTCACGTGGAGGCGCTGCTCGGTCTGATGATGCGGCAGGTGGGATCCTCCAGCAGGGACGCAGCGGAGCGCTTGGGGCTGGACCGCGACGCGGTCAAGCTCTGGTACTGGGCGCAGGTAGCGGATGGACTCAGGGCGTGCCTGCGGCTGTCGATCACCGAGATCATGGCGACCGGGTCGCCAGCCGGGCGTGTCGGCCCAGTGATCAGGGCGACTTTGCCGGGCATGTGGCGATCCTTCAGCTCCCAGGTCGACACGGTCGTCCCCACATTGGCATCAGCCCAGGAGTCCGGCGACTCGGTCGCCGTCGAGATCGACGGGTGGACGGCCACCGCTGTGCCCACACCGAGCGGATGGCGCGAGTACGGGCTGACGAAGATTGACGACCACATGGACGAGAAGGAGGAATGATGGTGAGCAGGGCATACGCGTCCGGCACGGATGTGCCGGTGAGCAATTCCCGCGCCGAGATCGAACACACGGTCGAACGGTTCGGCGCGACCGGGTATTTGTACGGCTGGCAAGGCGACGAGGCGGTGGTGCAATTCTGCCTCGGACCCTACACGATCCGGTTCATCCTGACCCTCCCCGCCAAGGACGACCACCGGTTCACACGGACACCGACGGGCAAACCCCGCGCCCCGCAGGCCGCCGCCCAGGAATGGGAGAAGGCGTGCCGCGAGCAGTGGCGTGCCTTGGCCCTGATCGTGAAAGCCAAGCTTGTCGCTGTCGAATCGGGAATTGTCACGATCGAGGGCGAGTTCGCCGCCCAGATCGTCATGGCCGACGGACGACCCGCTGGGGATGCTCTGATCCCCGCGTTGCGGGAGTATGCCGCGTCGGATCAGTCGATCCTTCCCGGACGGCTGGTGGCCGCGATCACGAGCGGACAGGAGTCATGATGCACGGATGGTGGACGGTCGTCGTAACCAAGACGGGTGTGCGGCTCCTCGGCTGGTTGGGCCGGTTGCGTGGGGATCCCCGTCCGTCGAAAGTTCATAGACTCCTATTACGCAGCGACGACATAGAGGCGATAAAGTGTAGTGGGTGCGGCTGGCGTGACAGTTGGGGTGTGGAGGATGTGTTGGAGGGTCGTGCGTCTGCGACGGTATTTGGCTTGGCGGCCGTGGTATCCCATGCGGGGTATCTGTTCGCCCATCCGGAGGAGAAATGATGCTCGCCACGTCGATCATCGACACTGGGTCGTCGTGTGTTGTCATTGTCATTCTCTTTTCGTCGCACCAGGTGCTTCCTGGGGAAGGGGCGACTTCTCTTTTGGATGGCCGAGACTCACCCACGAGTCTGAATCAATGATCAGGTCGCCGTTCTCGTCGATGTACTCGTCGGTGATCCATGTGGGCATGTCAGAGAACGGTGTCTCGTAGCTGACCAGAGACCAGAGCTCCGCGAGACGGTGGGCGATTTCAGAATTGTAACCGTTCATGTCGTAGATGTTGTTCAAGTCGTAGACGTACAGCCCATGACCATCGACAAGTGTCCTGAGTCCGTCGTACGACCCCCAGAAGGGCAGTACAAGGAATGCGACAGGCTCAACTGCTTCGGGTGCCGCACATCGCGCCAGCACAGATCTGGGATTGGAATCAAATTCGATGACTTGGAAAAACAACGAATCTGGCGTGGGCGGGAAACCCGGCTCGACGAGAGGGCGTTGACCGAGCTTGGCTCGAAGATCAGGAGGTATTCGGTTTGTGTCATTCATGACGGTGTTCCTTTCGTGAGGTGGACAGGCGGGCTAAGCCGGGAGGGTCGACACAGGCCGCTTCGAGACGGAGGTCGTCGACCATCCCCTCGTTGACGGCCCACCCCTGGCCGACGTACTCGTCGGCGACAGCGCGCAGAACGTCGCCGCACTCGTCGCGGATGACGGCGAGTCCTTCGGGCGCGCAACGGACGGTGGCGAGAGCGTGCCCGTATACGGTGAGGTCCGTGTTGAGGTCTGTGCGGAGGCTGTCACGGATCTGGTCGAGGAGTGCCTGCTTGTGATCCGACACCTCGTCGGAGTCGTAGGGGATGGCTGCTGTCGGGGACGTGGTGTTCATTGGATGCCTGTCGCTGTCTCTTGACGGGCGGGTTCGCTGGCTTTCGCGAAGAAGCGGATGGATGGGTCGTGCAGGGCGGCGCCGATGAGCGGGGCGGGGTCGTCGCCGTCGTACGCCGTCATCCATGTGATGAACAAGCGGATGAGGCCCATCTCCGTCAGGCGCTCGAAGCGGTAGTCCGGCTCACCCTGCTCGTCGGGAAGATCGCCCCACTCGTCGTCGGTGAGATCCATGACGCGCGCGCTCCAGCCGGGGCACTCCATATCGGCGATGAAGACGCTGTACGGTTCTATGTTGGGGCAGCGAATGGTGATCGTGCCTGGGTCAAAGTCGACGGAGAGGGAGTCTGGCTCGTAGGTCGGGTCATCATCGTTGATGAATCCGAGGATCGCGGACAGGACCGCGTAGAAGCGGCCACCGTCGGTGCCGCACTGGGACGGGTCGAGACGGGTCGTCGAGTGTTTGTCCAGCCAAGCGTCGAGTGTGAGGAGGAGGTCTTCCATCCGTCCGTCGTCGTCGGGGTACTCGTGCCCGTCCGGGGGCCAGTCCGAGTTTCCGATTGTCCACGCATAGTCGGATCCGTCAGTCGGTGACAGGCGGAACGTCAGACGTGCGCCCCCAGCGTCTGCCTCCAGGCCCGCGAAACAGCCGTCGTCGTCGCGGAGGACTCTGACGGCGGCGTAGTGTTTCAGGCCGAGGGCGCGCGCCTGGCGCGTGAACTCGTCGAGATCAGTGTTCATGGGAGTTTCCTTTCGTTAGGGCAGGGGTAGGGCATGCGACACCAAAATGTCGAGGATGGTCCCCAGAATGAGGGCGATCACAGGACTCGCGTACACAAGTCGACGTTTCCATTTCGCTTCGTTGATTCGGGGTCGTTTCAGAGTCGCGACAGCCCTGACTGTCATGATCAGAACTGTTACCGGACAGAAAATCTTCACCCATATCCTGAAGTTTCCATCGATGAAGGTGAGCAGGGCGTTCCGCTCCTGGTCACCCATTGGCGCCTGTGGTGCCATCAGCACGAGCGGTATCCATATCCAGCAGAGAAGCAGACACCAGGTCAGCCACATGCTCGTCCCGTCATCCTTCATGATAGTTTCCTTTCATACCTGTCGTGAGAAGCGGAATCGTTCCTCACACGGATCTCCCCTGGTTGCGGAACGACCGGTGAAAGGAACGCACGCGTCTCGTCGGCATGGACGGCTTGTGACCCCAGCCAGTCGTCCAACGCGACAGCGATGCGACCCGCCTGCGCCACGTAGTCGGAATATCTCGCGAGAACGGTCGGGTGCTCGCCGGGCATGGTTTCGGTAGTCGTCCACTCCTGGCCGAACGTCCCGAAGGGCACCAGTCGGATCATCCAGCAGATGCCTCCCGGAGCGGTGATGACCTCCATCCCGGTGAAATGGTGACGGTCGTCGAGGAGGAGTCGGGTCTCGGCACCGTGTTTCGTCGCGACGGCGCACAGGTCGAGTGCGAGTGCGGCGGGATTGATCACGAGCGGTCCTTTCGCGAGGGCAGGGGAGCGGATTCGTCGCGATCCGTCCATTGGTAGTTGGGCGGTTGTTCGGGCGGGTTCCAGAAGGAGATGTCGAGGGCCGCGACGACGGACACGAACAGAACTCCAACAGCCACGAGCAACGCCACAAGAGTCCAGTCCCTTAGCAGGGAGAAAACGAGGAGGGCGAGGGCGAAGAGGGCGAGCCAGAACGCGATGCCGTTCCTCCGTCTGCGCTGGTACTCGTCGAACTCCTCCGTAAAAGAGGCGAGTTTGGTCTGCGCCTGCTCGACTGTCGCAAGGGTGAACCCGCTGTGCCCGTGCATCGCGACTGCCCATCCCTGGTCGAGGTACTCGTGGGCGACATCGTCGACCACGGCATCGATGGCCCGGAATCCTGTCACGAAGACATCGGCATCCATATACTTCGCTGTGGCACCATGGTCGGTGTTCGCGTCCGTGTAGAGGTCCGCCCGGATGCGGGCGAGGATGATGCGCCGTTCCTCGTCCAGCTTCTTGTCCTCGAATTCCTGCCACTCCGCAGAACGGGCATAGGCTTCGGCGGGGGAGATGGCGCGGTCGTCCGGGATCGTGGGGGCAGTGTGGGTCGTGACAGTCATCAGAATGGCAGTCCTTCCAGCGTGACAGGACACGTCGTCGTCAGAGCGTGCACGAAGGTGTCCCGGTCGCTGGCGGCGGTTTCGTCCAGCCAGGTGACCGTCGACGCGTCGCAGACGGGGTTGAACCCTCCTGTGCAGAACAGGTCGCGGAGGTTGCTCGCCAGCCGGAGCATGTGGCGGCGGTATTTCATGGTGATCTGGCTATAGCCGGTGATCCTCGTCTTTCCGTGCTGGGTGCCCATGTTGATGATGGCCCCCACATAGCGGGACGTGGCGTTGGCGAGATCGGGGTGGAGGCCGGCGAACAGAGGCGCGTACCGGGAATCCACTGTTTTTATCGGGGACCACAAAGCTTCGAGGGCCTGATGGGACCCTTGGGCGACGTACGTGAGGAAGTCCGGAAGGGTGACGGTCAGCACGTCGGTACCGTGGACGGGAGAGACGTGTTGGCGGGTCTGTCCGCCGAGCACCACGCGGTAGGTGTCGGTGTCACTGTCGGGTCGTGCCAGGCCGTAGAGCCTGCTTCCGTGGATGGTTTCGAGAAGGATGTCAGCCATGGGCATCCTCCTTTCGCGTGCGTTCAGATGCTTCCCGCTGAACGCGACGAAGGAGCACGCCTCGTGTCGCTGGCGCGCACATACCCAGGACGACGCACAGCGCGAGAGCGCACAGTCCGATGATCGCACCGACGCGGGTCGACAAGTCTGGGCTGATCACACAACAGATGACGACCGAGCCGCAGCACACGCCGTCAAGAATGCCGACCATGCCGAAAGCGATGTCGATGTCGTCGCAGAGGCTGGCGGCTCTGGGCAGGGAGGGAGCGTTCGTCATTCCTGGCCTCCGTCTGCTTGATTCCCCCCAATGACACGGACAGGGATGCCAGCCTGACGGCACACGGACACACAATCCCACGTTCCTTGTGATCCTCCGAGCGGGAAGGCGAGACACATATCCGCGCCGAGAGCGACCATTTCACGGTTCCGGATAGGTCCGGCGGCGCGACCGTGCCGCGCCCAATCGGCGGGGCGGGATTCCACCGTCATGCCTAGGCGGACGGCGACAGCGGCGGCGAGTCGGTCCAGTCCAGGAGCGTCGCCATGGATGAGGATCACCTGCGACGGATCATGCGTGCCGAGGGCTTCCCTCAACATGGCTTCGACAGTCGCGGAATCCGTGTAGTATCGGGAACCCGTGACGAGGATCCGGTAGGTCATCGGTGGTCGTCCTGCCCTGTGGCGAGGATTTTTGTGCGCAGACTCGCGGTCTCTCTGCTGAGCATGGATCGGAACAGCGTCTCGTAACTGTGGGCGAACAAGAGCAGTCGACTTGTTTCCTCGTCGGTCAGGGACAGAACGCAGGAAGAGCCATCGCCGCATTCCGCATCCCGTCCCATTCGCTGGATTTTGTGTGCCAGACTCGACAGCGGCACACAAGAAGAGAACAGGCCGTTGCGTGAACAGATGTTGACGAACTGTTCCGCGAGATCGGCGAGGCGTGTCGCTTCGTCGGCGGTCAGTGACAGCGTGGTGCGATTGCACGGGGGCGCGGTGTCGGGCATCAGGTGCTCCTTTCGGGTTGGGAGTCATGGGCCATGGCGATGATCACGATTCCTCACATATCTATTAAGTACACGGATTTTTACAGCGAAAAGGAGACGACCTGAGCGGGGCGGACCAGGCCGGTCTGGTAGTCGAGCACGCCGGACCAGGACGGTTGAGGCGGGGGATATCCAGCGGGCTTGCCGAAGGGCGGTTGCGTCATCAAGGTTTCCTTCTCTGTTTCATGGGATGCTGATCGAGTAACTGAATCCGTCATCCCAATCTGATGGATTCGAGCCGGACATGAACCCGAAGCGTTGGTATTCCAGTGTGTACGGAGTCCCGTTCGGGACGGGGAGGGTCCCCGCTGGTATCGTGCACATCACCCAGCCGGATCCGTTCTGGTATGGTTGCCCGTTCGGGTCTCCGCTGATCGCCTGGGTGATGGCGGGCGCGTCGACGATTGCCGCCATCGAGTTAGGACTCATGCACGGCACAAAGTCTTGGCCGGGCACGGACACTGTGATGTCTATCGTGAGATCGTCGTTTGACAGGGCTGGGGACGTGTCCACTTGGATGCCGATCATGTACAGGACCTCGGGCGAGCTTCCTCCGGTCGTACCGGCGTTCGGCAAGGGGTTGATCCAATTAGTTCCCGCTGCGATCACTTTCACAGTGGTGTTGGTTCCAGTGTCGGTGAAGGATTGGTTCACCTGGATGATGCCGGGGTCGTCGGTGTTCGCGGGAGGCGCGGGTTGCGCCGACGAGGGCCCGTTCGCGGGTGCAGTCGACCCGGCGGGTTCGGGTTGTGTGGCTTGTGTCGTGGTGGTGCCGCTGGGCTGTGTGGTACTGTCATCCGATGTCACCCAGAAGATGAGGGCGACGACCAGGCCGACGACCACGACCCCGATGATCGCGATGAGGATCGCGGTGGTGTGCTTTTTAGGCGGCGGCGTCTGCTGTGTCGGGACCCCCTGGTATTGGGACGGGGGGCCGAATGTTTGCGGTTGCCACGACTGTTGAGGCGGCATGGCCTGTGGCGCCCATGATTGCCCTGGCATGGCCTGTGGCACCCACTGCTGACTTGGCATGGACTGTTGGTTCCACGGCTGTGAAGGCTGGCCTGGCATCTGTTGTGGGATCCACGGCTGCGGGGGCTGGCTCGCTGTGGGGGGTGTATCCGGGAACGGCCCGTAGAGCGGTTGTGGCGGTTGCGTCATCAAAATGTCCTTCCTCGTTTGACGATGTCGGCGATGGTTCTCTTGAGCGGAATATCTTTTCTGCGGGGGACGCGATATCCTCTCACCCCACACAACGGTTCCGGAGATGCTTTTTTGTGGATCATCGAGTGTGTGACGGATGTCATGGCGAATCCTTTCCCTCATCCTCGCAACGGACGATGCTGGCTTTCGTCGCGGCGACCATCCGACCCTCGCACCCGTCGGTGAGGAAACACTTCGCGGCGGAGGATGAGGAGGAGAAGCACACGCGCCCGCACCTCTCGCACCGCATGGGCGTCGATTTCGGGCTGATCCCGCATCGGGCGACCGCCCATGAGTACTGCGACATGAGCACCCGGTCCTCGTCGGTGAGGACCAGGCCCTTGAGCACTCGGTCGCCCTGGACCCGCCACTGGTCGGCGAAGGATGCCCATGTCTTGGTCTTCGTGTGGGCGACCACCGCCAGGGCGATCCCGCAGGCGGCGAACAGGGGAGGAGTGCCGTCCAGTGGCGGGGCCACGCGGACGGTTTGGGGAGTGGCGCTAGCACGGCTCACGGCTCAGTCCTGGGGAACCCCAGGTCCACCACGTCCAACAGAACCTTGTTCTTGACCCTCTCGCCTTCTTTGCTCTGTCCCCACTCGTAGGCGGCGTAGACGCGGACGCGATGTCCGACGAGCGCCTGGCACCGCTGGGCGAGGGCCACGGCGGCGGGTTCGGGCGTGACAACCCCGTCCGGAGACGTCCATTTGGTGATCGCGGTGGTCGCTGTGTCGGACTTTCTGTTCTCAGAGTTGGGCTGGAAGGAGACCTGCGCCTTGGTGAACGTTCCTTTTCCGGACTTGGACGTGCGGACGACGGGGGTGACGGCGAGGAGGGTGGTGACGTACACCCGATGGTCGAACTGCTCGGCCTCGGTCTTCGTCGGCGTCGTCGCGTCCGCCGCGAGATGGAGCAGGTGCGCGGACTGGCTGGCGATCCGGGCCTTCGCCTGGGCGGGCGTCTCGCCCGCGAGGGGCTGTCCGGAGGCCATCATCAGGGCCATGGCGACCGCACGATCGGTGAGGGCGGGAGGGAGCTCCGCCTGGTCGGAGGCGGCCTGCTGGGCGACCCGCGACAGGTGCCCAGCAGCGGCGGAGGCCCGCGCCGCCCAGGAAGCTTCCGTCTCGCTGGGCAGCTGCGGGGTGGCGAGGAGCGCCGCCACGGTGACCAGGGTCGCCGGGTTGAGCGGTTCGACGGGTTGCACAATTTGTGTCTGTGCCATGATGATATGTCTTTCTTGTCTCGTATTCGTTGTGTGTGGAGTCACCTGACGACCGGGACGGGAACGGTGTTGCGCACACGACCGGGACGGTCATCGTCGCGGGTTCTCCCCGCGTCCCATTCCGTCCCCGCCCTGGTCGTCAGGTCACCCCGCACACAAGATGAGTACACGGATTTCAAGAGGTAGGAACCGTCGTGGGCGAGGATGCCTGTATCTCGTCGCCCCACACGCTCCACCCCGGCCGGGGATGGCGGGCGAATATCTCCAACCTCGCCCCGCCGGGGACGACCCGGTCCACCATGTCGAAAAATACCTGTGGCTTCTCTGAGCGCCTACCGCGAGGCGCCATGATGACGTTCGCCTCCCGCAATCCTTCAGTGATCCGGGCCTTGCCACGAGTGCAATACAACACATGCTCAGTGCAGCCCCGGAAATAGAACCCCAAACCGCCTCGCATCGGTGCCCCAGCCTTCGTTGTCTTCACCCATGTCAACAATGTCCGGTACTCGAATGCCCACGCCTCGGCAATGTCTTTTGGTGACAGGTTGTCATATCTGCCTCCGAACATGCGCGGGTTGGTGACCCACAGGAACAGGTGGGCATCATCGGCGACGATACTCGACACCGGCAGGTTGGCGATTTCTTGATTCGTCATCGTCGGATAGTGCCATTCGGCACGTCCCCCTTTTCCGCCCCGCCTGGAAGCGGCAGTCGTGGAAGGGTTGTACTGCCACGGAGGATCAGCGACGACCACGGAGAACGGCCCGGAGGGAAGAACGACGTTCGCCACTTCGGTTGTCGTCATGGTCGTGCCCCGTTCGTTGTTCGTCATTTGGATGAGTACACGGATCCCAGCAGGGAGGCGACGATGCGGTCGATCCACTGGTTGTCGATTTCCATGGCGATCGCCCGTCGGTCCAGTCGGAGGGCGGCGAGCGTGGTGGACCCGGATCCGGCGAACGGGTCGAGCACGATGTCGCCAGGGTCGCTGGACGTGCGGATGATGTGTTCGAGCATGGCGGCGGGTTTCTCCGCCGGATGCTTGCCTGCGTGCGGCTTGACGGTGGGGAAATCCCACACGTCGCCGTACGGTCCTTCAGCGGGGATGCGCATGACTCGGCGGCAGACCTCCCTCTCACGCTCGAAATCGGCCCGCAGCTCGTCGGTCGTCCCAAGAACCGCGAGAAGACGTGTCCACTGTTCCTCGGTGGGACGGTTCGCGCCCCTCTCCCAATTCGCCACCGCCCCGCCGTGGTTCACCCGTCCGTGCGCGCCGACAGCATCCGCCACCTGGACGGCGGACAGGTCGGCGGCGAGACGGGCCTCACGGATCACCTCGCCCGCCCCGCGTGTGCGCTGCTCGAACATCAGGATCCGCTCCGACTGGGGCCACCATTTCCGCAGCGCTTGTTTGTCGGCTTTGCGCCCCCACCCGTCGAAGCCGGGCTCGTTGGGTTTCGTCCACACGATGTGGGACAGGGGGCGAAACCATTGACTCAGGCGGGTTTCGAGTTTCCCCGCCATCGCCGACGAGCAGAACACGTACAAGGTTCCGCGTGTGACGAGCACCCGTCGCCACTGGTTGGCATGCCGGCTCATCCAGTCGAGGTAATCCTCGTCGGTGCGGAAAGAGCGGTCCCCGGTGATGGTCCGTTTCTTGGTGGAATGGTAGGGCGGGTCGGCGATGATCAGGTGCACGGAATCGTCGGGCAGCAAGCCCACCATCTCCAGGGAATCGCCCCGAGCCACGACCGCGTCATCTGTCTCCATAGCCGAGCACGTCGACAGCGCGGAGGCGCATCGGGCGAACGTCCCCGTTCGCGGGTCGTCCGTCGTCATGTCAACACGAGGAGGATCATGGCGGCGATCAGAAAAACGGCGATGGCGGGAACCGCCGCCATGGCACGTGCCGACCGAGGCGGGCACACCCGGATCCGCCACGCCGTCGTCCCGAGAACTGTGCGGTGCCGCTTCACGTCCACGATCTGTCCCTGGTCTGCGTACCGTCGCCGGATGCCGTCGACGACCTCCTGCATGGCGTCCTCGGACACCCCGTCCACCAACGCCTGGTCCACTTTCGCGTATTTGCACAAGTCGAGTCCTTCGTTGATATCGCTGATGATGCCCCGGCGGACGGCATCGATGCGGGCATCAGGGGAGCCGTCTTCCCTGGCATCGTCGGTCACAATGTCGTCGGCCATCGTTGTCCTCCTGATCGTGGGTGATGTTTCTCTGTGCGGTGGATGCCTGGGTCGCGGGTCGTCACGAGTTCTGCTGCCGTCCAGCATTCTCAAGGGCGACATCTTGCATCCACGCGTCGAGTTTTTCGTCCCACCGTGGATCCTCGCCCACGGGGATGTCCTGATAGGAGTAGCGGGCATCCAGGGAGCCTCCCACGCGATACGACAGGTATCCCTCGACGGGAATGTCCCGACTGTGCGCCTCACCCGCGTCGAACATCCTTTCCAGCGCGTCGCAGCATGTTTCGAGGAGAGTCTGCTGCCAGCCGACGGACGTGTCCGTGCCAGGGAGCTCAGAGGGCGTGTAGAAACGTCCGAATGCCGTGAAGAACATCCCCACATGGAGGATTCCGCCCAGCGACGAGAAGTGGATGTAGATGCCGTCCGCCTGTCCGGAGGCATAGTCGAGCGCGGCTCGGACCATGTCGATCTGCGCCTGCGAGAAGTCGTCCTCAAAGGTTGTCACGTCCATCTCCTCGTGTGTGCCGACGGCGGCTGGACGCACCCGTCCGGGTCGTCCGATTCGAGGAACCGGACCCCTGGCGCGCCGTGTTCGACGGCATCGGTGGCGATGTAGGGTTCCCTGTCACGCATGACGCGCTTGACCCAGACGGGAACCGGGTTAATCAGGTGATCACAGTGCTGGGGCGTCGCATACTGGGATGCCTTGTCGATGTCATGGGTGCCGACGACGACGGCATAGTAGTCGATTCCGCCGCTGGAATCATCTGCAAACTCCCACTGGTCGAGAGCAGGTTTGCGCGGGCGGTACGTCATACCATTGGGCCGCACCACTGTGTCGCGCGTGAGACCCGTCGCGGTCTGGGCATCAGGCATGTCTGCCTCCACAATTCGGTTTATTCCATAGACATAAGTACACGGATTCCGACGATCACTGGCAGTCAGGCGCGTCCCACCAGGCGAGGCACCGCTGGTGGCGGGCACGGCGCAACTCCTCCAGCGTGGTCGCCCACCCGTTCATCTGGTCGGGTGGGGTGGATCCGGGCCAATACCAGAATTTGTCCACGCGGCTGAAGGTCGCGCCAGCCGTACGGGCCTCGTCCTCGCGCCCCAGAGGCACGTCGATCCATGTTCTCCTCGGTTGTCCCATAATGTGTTGTCCTTCCTGACGGGCGCCGAGGCTCCTCAAGGAGGTCAGCGCAACAATGTGACGAGCCAGTTCCAGTCGAGATCCGCGATCCCGGATTGCCACAGACACAGCCCGACGGCTGCCAGCCCGAGCGCTGGCCCGACGACGGCGCGTTCTGTGGGTCCCCCGGTGGTGAGGGAGAGGATGTGGAACCGGAATTTCCAGAACGGGTAGAAGAGGGGGCACCCCTCTTTGGTGAGCATGTCACCCGCGATGTGGGCGGCGATGCCGACCCCGACCGCGACGGGCAGGGCCAGGGAGGTGACGGGGATGGAACTGTAGCCCAGGACCCACAGCGCCGCGACGCTGAGAAGGACGACGAGGAGGGTGTGGACGACGGTGCATCGCGAGACTTCGAGGTGGAGAGCCGACAGGGCGATGCTGAAAAGGAAACCCAGTGTGAGCGCGAACGCGAGGGGGGCCAGGGTCGCGGCCCACGCGGCGAGGACGAACACAACCAAGCCGAGCAGGGAGTGGGTGCCGTTGCGGTGCCCTCCCGACAGGGCGGAGACGAGTTTCGTGGCCACTCGGGTGACGGGGCCGAGGGACTGGGTGACGGTCGCGTGCTCGTGGTCCAGGTCGGGCAGGAGCGCGGCACCCGCTGCGGCTATGGTCCCGATGACGACGGTGGCGGGGGTGGAGGCGAGGATGCCCGCGTGGTCGAGCAGCGGCTGGATCGCGAGGTACGCGACCGCCCCGCTGGTCGCGTGGGTCCGTCCCATCATGGGCGTGCCTTTGTCATGGGCGTGTCCGTTCGTCGGGCGCCGTTCCCGTCGGCACGGCGCTTATATCATATATTCGGCCGGGACGACCTCTCCGTCCGTTCCTTGATACATGAGTACACGGATTCTACCGTCACTGGGGGATCGCTCGGACATCGGTGATGGCCTCCCGTTGTGTCGTTTCCCCGAGATCATGTCGAGACAGAGAAATCCGTGCCAGTTCGTGCCAGTTTGATTGTGTCCAAATATGTCTCCGCAGCGAGGTTGTTGGACTAAAATCCCATGGTATGACTACACTTTTGGACGAAGGATTCGTAGCTCAGGTGGTAGAGCACTTCCCTTACAAGGAAGGGGTCGTCGGTTCGAGCCCGGCTGAGTCCACCATATGTTTTGGGTAGACATATTGGTGAAGGAGGACTGTCATGATTAATATTCGTCTCCTGCCCCCGCCTTGCGGGGAATCGTCTACTGACGGGTTGTACCGTTCCGCAGACTCCGACCAGTGGCGTGTCCATCTAGCCTACGATCTGGAGCCCGGTGAAGACGACCAATATCCGTTGGAAGATGTGTTGGACGAGTATCTTGTCACCTTGGACCATGTGGTGGCCCAATCTGAGGAGTCGGGGGCGACTGATCTTGTGTTGACAGGGGAATGTGAGAATCTGCGACGGCTCATCGCCGGGATCGTCGGGCATCGTGTCCATGATGAGGAGTTCACACTACCGGATGGCCAGGTGGCGTACAGTCTGGTCACAACGCCGATTGAGTGACACCCACCCCTGAACGGTTCGAGCCCGGCTGAGTCCACTTTCGTACAATCGGTGTCCCAGGAAATGATTAGCGACAGTTAGGTTGTTTCGTGCTGTCGAGGGTCGGCTTAGGTACATTTAGGGGCTCGTGGAGTGTACATACCACGACCCTCGGCGCGAGGAATGAACAGATATTGTGCAGGGTAGAACAACGGCCTACGAAAATAATATACTCCGCGCTTTTTGGCCTATAGTGAGATCAGTCGCCTGTATAGTGACTCCGATTTGCTGGGCCAGAGTTAGCACGCATTCCACGGATTCAGAATCTTCATTGGACAGAAGGAAAATCTCTCGGCCTACATCCCTGAGTACGCGCCTTTCCCGAATACGAATGGTCCACCCTAAAACTCGACTCATCAGACCTCGGTTGAGGATCTCTCGGACAACGAGTCGCACCAGCGCGACCGGGAGAGCCGAGATGAGACGCAAAAATCGCGTTACACGCCACTTTCCATGCGAGATCCATGGCAGCACCCAATCATTCCCAAGGTGCTCGTACCATTGGTACCTTCGGCGTACTGCGGGTGCTATCTGCCCGTCCATGACAACCCGAGCGCTTAGGTCATCAAACAGATGGTTCCACCGACGTTCGATGCTTCTGAAACGCAGTTTCCACCATGTTTTCTGCCGCTCGGTTGCTCCAATGAGTCGGTCATCGTACTTGATCTGGATTACTCCAGACGGAAGAGACTTCAAGGAGGTCTGCAGCTGATGAATCACCGTTTCATTGCGAATACCCATGCGATGAGCCAGCACCTCTCGAACGCTTAGGTACTCATGTTCCTTCAGCTCCTTATCGATGTCCGCTTTCAGAGTCGACACGCTTTCCAGGAATGGCCGGATACGAAAACCAAGAATCACACTTCCAAACATGAAAATGATGGTTCGTGGAAGGTCTGGCAAAAAGAGTCCCACCCCGATTGTGAGAACAAACGGACCGAGGAGGAAGCCGCCGTTCCAGAGGAGCCGACGTCGGGGCGAAGGGCAAGGAACACCAAGCAGCTTGGCTAGTCGAAACTTCGGGTTCTCGTCGGGGTCATAGTCCCTGGCTTCTCTCACCGATCCGTCAACTCCCGAACGATGATCCATCAGCGTCTCAGCGTCAACCGTTTCTGGCTCAATCCCCAATGCAGATCCACCGCCACTGTCTCCGTCTTCGGGAGAGCTGGCAGGACTATCCTGAGCTAGCTTTTCCATATATCTACAATATCATGCCAGCGGGTCTCATTAATAAGATCTCGGAGCGGGAAATACCTACAACCCTTAATTCGGTAGCATCACTTGTGCAATGGACACGGAACCAGATTTCATTCGGCACAGATCGCTCCATGAATTGGAACAATCACCGCCCCGGGGAATGATTAGCGACAGTTAGGTTGTTTCGTACCGTCGAGGGTCGGCTTGGGTACATTTGGGGGCTCGTGGAGTGTACATGCCGCGACCCTCGACGCGAGGAATGAACAGATGTTGCGTAAATCAGCCCATCCGGGCCCGGATTCCGCGAGAAAGTGGGAAACTCGGGGAGGATGTTCCGGGGTTCTTGGGGTGGGCGCGGTAAAATTCGTACCTGTGGCGAATGTGGACGACTTACGTAATCTCTGGGACGACCTCGATCAGACGATGGAATCGATCGAGGCGGTCGTCGACGTACCCTCCAAAAGGGAGGCGATCAAGGCTCTCGAAGTGGACGCTGCCGCACCCGATTTGTGGAACGACCAGGAGCACGCCCAGGAGGTGACCTCACAGTTGTCCAGGCTGCAGGCCGACGTGGAGAAGGTCACCTCGTTGCGGGCCCGGCTCGAGGATGTGGAGGTCCTGATCGATCTGGGGGTCGAGGAGCAGGACGATCAAACGCTGGGGGAGGCCAGTACGATGCTCACCACTCTCGCCTGCGAGATCCAGGCCCTGGAAGTACGCACCCTGCTGAACGGGGAGTACGACGACCGTGACGCGCTGATCACCATCCGTTCCGAGGCCGGGGGAGTCGACGCCGCCGATTTCGCCGAAATGCTGCTTCGAATGTACCTGAGATGGGCCGATCGCCACGGGTACCCAACAGAGGTCTATGACATCTCGTACGCCGAGGAGGCGGGGATCAAATCGGCGACATTCCAAGTCAAAGCACCTTTCGGGTATGGCACTCTCTCGGTTGAACAGGGCACGCACCGCTTGGTGCGCATCTCTCCCTTCGACAACCAGGGGCGTCGCCAGACGTCGTTCGCCGGGGTCGAGGTGCTGCCTGTGACCCAGGAGGTGGACCATATCGAGATCCCAGAGGCTGACATCAGGGTCGACGTCTTCCATTCATCAGGCCCGGGCGGGCAGTCGGTCAACACCACCGATTCCGCCGTGCGCATCACACACTTTCCCACGGGAATCGTCGTGAGCTGCCAGAACGAGAAATCACAGTTGCAAAATAAAGCGGCTGCCCTGCGCGTTCTCCAGTCCAGGCTTTTGGAGAAGGCCAGGGAGGAACGCGAGGCCGAGATGCGCCAGTTGAAAGGCGACGGCGGAAATTCATGGGGGTCACAGATGAGAAGTTACGTGCTCCATCCGTACCAGATGGTCAAGGACCTGCGCACGGATTTCGAGGTGAGCAACCCCACAGCGGTCTTTGACGGAGACATCGACGGGTTCATTGACGCCGGCATCCGGTGGAGGCGTCAGCAGGAACGACAGGAACCCTGAAGATTTGATAAGATTTCTCAGGAATAGGAAAGGTGTCCAGTGATCAAGTTTGAGGAAGTCTCCCGTATCTACGACGGGCAGACGAGGGCCGCTCTGGCCAATGTCAACATCGACATAGACAAAGGGGAGTTCGTTTTCCTCGTCGGAGGGTCAGGATCGGGGAAATCCACCCTGTTGAAACTGATCCTGCGTGAGTTCCGTCCCACGACGGGGAGGATCTATGTGGCGGGCAAGGATGTCGCCGCTCTTCCCGAGCGCCGGATCCCCGCCCTTCGCCGCGAGATTGGCATGGTCAGCCAGGATTTCCGCCTGCTCCCGGGTAAAACAGTGTTCGAGAATGTGGCCTTCGCCCTTCAGGTGATCGGCAAACCGCGCTCCCTGATCCGCAAGGTCGTGCCCGACACGCTGGAGTTGGTTGGGCTGGGCGACAAGACCGACAGGAAGCCCGATGAGTTGTCCGGCGGCGAACAGCAGAGAGTCGCGATCGCACGAGCCTTTGTCAACCATCCGAAAATACTTCTGGCCGACGAGCCCACCGGAAACCTCGATCCTGAGACCTCAGTGGGGATCATGAGGCTGTTGGACCGGATCAACAGGTCCGAGACGACAGTCGTGATGGCCACACATGACTGGGCGATGGTCGACCAGATGCGCAAGAGAGTCATCGAGCTTGAGACCGGGCACGTCGTCCGCGACCAGGCCCGTGGCATTTACGGCGCGAGAGCTTGAGAGGAGTCCCATGCGTCACGCACTATCTGAAACGTGGTCAGGCCTGAGGAGAAACGCGGGCATCACATTCTCGGTCATCATGACCATGTGGGTGTCATTGTCCCTATTCGGCGCCGGGCTGATAGCCGCGCAACAAGTCAACCTGCTGAAAGACGAGTGGTACGACAAGATCGAGGTCACCGTCTATTTGTGTACGGCCAAACTGCAGACGGGGGGCAACTGTGATCCCGGCCAGGACGCCACCCAGGAGCAAAAGGACCAGATCCAGGACGCCATCGAGAAGAATCCCGAGGTCCAGTGGGTCCAGTACGAGTCCAAGGCCGAGGCGTACGCCCAATTCCAGGAGGTCTTCAAGAACTCGACCATCAGGGACGCCCTGACCATCGATGAGATGCAAGACTCCTTCCGGGTGAAACTCGTCGACCCGCAGCAGTACCAGGGTCTCGAATCCCAGATCCAGCCCATGCGCGGGGTCCAGACCGTCCAGGATCTCCACCAGATCCTCGACCCTGTCTTCAAGTGGCTGGGCGCCCTGCAGTGGGGCACGATCGCACTGAGCATCCTGCTGCTCCTCGCAGCCGCGCTCCAGATCGCCACGACGATCCGAATGGCGACATTCACACGAGGCAGGGAGATCGGCATCATGAGATTGGTGGGTGCTTCCAACTTCTACATCATGGGTCCCTTCCTCCTGGAGTCGCTCATCGCAGCACTGATTGGCGCTGTTTGCGCCTCCTTCACGATCGTGTTCGGCGTCTGGTTCGCCATCATGAGGAATGCTCAAGGTAGCCTTGAGGCTTTCCGCTGGGTCGGATGGCCGGAGACTCTGATTTCTGTGGGTTCTATATTCGTGGTCGCTATTGTTCTGTCCATCATCCCGACGATCATTTCAGCTCGCAGGTATTTGAGAGTGTGAGGTTTTCGCTCAAGGACGGAGGAAAGATGAAATCACTGGGTTCCGCCCGCCGCCTCATCAGCGTTGCTTGTGCTGTGGTCATCCTTTTTGCGGCGACGACGTTCAGCGCACAGGCCGAGGATCTCACCACTGCGAAGAACCGGGCCGACGCCGCTGTGGCCGACGCGCAAGCCAATGTCGATCAGTCCTCCGCCGCTCTCCAGGCAGCCAACACTCGCGTCGCAGACGCCGCGACCAAGGTCCAAGACGCGCAAACCGCCCTCGATCAAGCCCAGGCGGATCTTGAGGCGGCGCAGACTCTCCAGGCCCAGAAGGTGGCCGAACTGGACCAGGCGAACAAGGATCTCGACGAAGCCAAAGCCAAGGAGGCGGACGGCGAGGCCAAGATTGACGCGCAGAAAGATGCCATCGCCGCGTACGCCAGAGCGATCTATACCGAAAATATCCCCATGATCTCGGTGGCCACCCTGATCAACACACGTACGACGGCCACGTTGGCCAACCGCGTCCAGTGGACAGACACCGTGCTGACCACCAACCAGGTGGACCTGGACAATCTGCGCATCCTGCAAGAGGAATTGAAGACCGCTCGCGCCAACAGTGAACAGGCACAGGCCAAAGCCGATCAGGCACGCCAGGATGCCGATGACCAGGTCGAGGCCACCCAGGCTGTGCAAAAAACGGCCGAGGAAGCCCGTGACACTCTCCAGACGGCGTTGACCGAGCAACAGGCGGCCCAAAGCGCCGCGCAAAACGCCCTGGCGGCTGACCAGGCACAGCTTGCGCAGACACAAGCGGAACAAGCCAATGTGAACGCCCGCATCGCCAAAGAGGCCCGCAAAGCCGAAGAAGCGCGCAAGGCCGCTGAGGCTGCCAGGGCCGCCGGATCGGGAGGGTCGGGATCTCCTGCGGTGTCGTCCGCTGGTCTGATCTGGCCCGTGAACGGTCCGATCACCGGCTACTACGGGTACAGGATTCATCCCATCTGGAAGACGAGGCTTTTCCATGACGGTCTCGACCTCGGAGCCGGGTGCGGCACCCCCATCAGAGCTGCCGCGTCAGGACGGGTGAGCGACGAGTACTATTCGTCAGGGTACGGGTACCGCTTGTTCATTGATCATGGATGGGTCAACGGACAGTACATGACAACCGCGTACAACCATATGTCCGGCTATGCCGTCGCCAAGGGGACGTGGGTCTCCCAGGGCCAGGTCGTGGGGTACGTGGGCACCACCGGCACCTCCACCGGCTGCCACCTCCACCTGATGCTGTGGGTGGGAGGCAGCGCGGCCAACCCCCTGTCGTACCTTCCATAACAAGGAGGAACCTTGGTCAAGGAAAAAGGGCGCAAGCTCATCGCACAGAACAAGAAAGCTCGCCACGAGTACCATCTTCATGACACTTTCGAGGCGGGCATGGTCCTCACAGGTACCGAGGTCAAATCGTTGAGAGCAGGCCATGCCTCCTTGTCAGACGCCTATGTCAGCGTCGACGGGGGTGAGGTGTGGCTGCGGAACGCGAACATATCGGAGTACACCTACGGGACGTGGACCAATCATGCCCCCCGCCGTACCCGTAAATTGTTGCTTCACCGCAAGGAGATCACCAAACTGGACCGGGAATCCTCGGCTCCGGGGCGTACCATCGTGCCTCTGCAGATCTATTTCCAGGACGGGTACGCCAAGGTGCTCATCGCCGTGGCGACAGGCAAGAGGGAATGGGACAAGCGCCAGACCATCGCCGAGAGGGATGCGAAGAGGGAAGCCGAACGTGCTTTGAAAGGCAGAAATAGGCGCTAGCATCCCGAGGTAAACTGTCCCACGTGAACGAGGAGACGACAACCATCGAAATCCCGCACGCGAGCATGCAGGAACTGAAGCAGCGTGGGGAGCTTCCGGCGACCAAAGAGGGATTGGCCATTGAACTGGCCATGAGGATCGGGGACATGCTGGCATCTTCGGGGGCGAGCGCCAAGGACACCGTTGTGATGATGCGGCGGATCTGCCAGGTGTACGGATTGAGCCGGGCCCAGCTCGACGTCAACTACAACGTCATTCTCGCGTCGTACTATCCGGGCGGGGGTTCCCCTCCTTTCACGGCGATGAGGAACGTCTCCCCGATGGTGCCGAACCTTTCACGGGTGTACGCCGTCAACGACCTCGTCAACCAGATTTATGGCGGCTTGTCGATATCCAAGGCCACCAAGAGGTTCGACAAGATCCGCAAAGCTGATTCCGCCTATCCGGCATGGTTGGCGGCGCTGGCCGCCGGCGGGATCTCCATGAGCGTCCAACTGTTGTACACAACGTCGTTCAAGGTATTGGTGCTGGCGTGGGTCACAGGGTTCCTTGTCAACCGGTTCGTCTACCTGCTGGGGAACCGCGGGATGCCCACCCTGTTCCAGCAATTGTTCGGCGGCTGGTTGATTGTGGGGATCGCGGCCGGGTTCACCTGGCTCAACGTTCATCCGAGGTTCAATTTCCTGGGGTACGTCTCGCCGACGACCATTGCTGTGGGATGTATCTTCCAGCTCGTGGTGGGGGCGAGGTTCGTGGCCGGGATCCAGGACGCCATCGACGGCTTCTATGTGACGGCCACAGCCCGGATCCTCGAAGTCGTCATGATGACCGCGGGGCTCGTCGTGGGGCTGGTCACCGGGATGAACCTGTTGCGCCGTCTCGGCGTGGACGTCTACATCAGTTCCGACGCACCCGCGATGGGCCCGATACCGGCCCAGTTCGTCGCCGCCACGCTGACGGCGGTCCTGTGGGCGGTCAGCAATTTCGCCAATCGGCGTACGATCGTTGTCACTGCTCTTGTGACCATCCTCGGTTGGGGGACGTACAGCCTGGCGCTGTTTCTCGGCACGAGCCAGGTCATGGCGTTCTTCGCCGGTCCGATGGTGGCGGCGCTCGTCACCACGATTTTGGTACGACGGTTCTGGCAGATCCCCAGTTTCGGCGTGATCAACGCCATGGGCATCCCCTTCGTGCCGGGGCTCACCCTCTATCTGGGGCTCATCCAACTGGTGGGATCCAGTTCGGCGGAACCCGATCCATCGAAGGGGGCCGCCACCCTGGGCACCGCCGCGGCCATCGCCCTGGCCATCTCAGCCGGGGCCAGCCTGGGTGTCTTCTTCGGACGCCCTGTCAGCGAGAAACTCATGTTGATTCCACAAACATGGCACCAGCGGTTGAAGAAACCCCAGCCTCTCACTCCGGCTCGGGGGAAGCTCAACCATGTGGTGGCCATTCCGCCGCCGCAGGTCTCACCGGAGACGACGACGATAAGCCCTCATCGCGAACACATAGGCGATGACGCCGATCCCCACGCACCACGCTAGGCCGATCCAGATATCGTTGCCGACCGGTTGGCCGGACAGTATAGTACTAGATCCGTCCTATGGGGATCCATAACGTTTTGGAAACGATTCTGGTCTGGGGTTGACATGGAAGAACGAGAAATGGGAGTCTAGTGCGTAACCGGTAACGCATTGCCGGTTCACAGTGAGGTGGGTATGAAAATCGATGACGTGGCGGCAGCCTTGGGCATCTCCAAAGCCACCGTGTCGCGCGCCATCACCGGCCATGGCCGGATCTCTCCAGCGACCAGGGAACTCGTTGTCAATTACATGGAGGCCCACGATTTTCACCCCAACACCATCGCTCAAAGCCTCTCCAAGCGAAAGACGATGAATATCGCTTTCACTGTGCCCACCGGCAAAGAGTTCACACAATTGCCGTTCTTTCTGCAATGCCTGGTGGGTGCGACCGGCCGGGCAGCGGACCATTCGTACGACACCCTCGTGGTCAACAACTCCTACACGGATGTGAAAAGAGTGGTCGACCAGTCCAAGATCGACGCCGTGATCGTCTCACGCAATGTCGTCGGCTCCCGGATGCTCGGGTACCTCACCAGCACGGGCCTGCCCTTCATCCTGATCGGCACCACCGCCCAGAAATCAGTTCTCCAGGTCGACCACGACCACCGCAGCGCGTGCCGGGAACTGACAAGGATGCTTCTGGACCAGTGGAAGGGGACCCCCGGACTGCTCGCTGGTTCCAACGCCCACCTGGTCTCACGAGCCCGAGCCCAGGGGTTCAAGGATGCCGCGGGGGCGGCGCCGGTCGTGTGGGGCGCGATCGATGAGCCGTCGGTCGTGGCAGGCTTCGACCAACTTCTCCAACAAGGAGTTGACATCGTTTTCTGCGAGGACGACATGATCTGCGGGTACCTCGAAAAGCACCTGAGGACGTCTGATCCGGGAGTCGGGCGTTCAGCGATCCGTGTGGCGTCGTTCTACGACAGCCCCATGCTGCAAGCGCTCAACCCCGAGGTACCGGTCTTGCATTTCGACGCGGTCGAACTGGGGGCGAGAGCATGCTCGATGGTGCTCGCGGCGCTCGCTGGGGAAACCCCAGACAATGCCATTTTGGACTATGAGATCATGATGCATGGGCATTCCCGGGCATCGACAACTCACAGACAGGACACCCGTCCGACAATGAAAGGAAAACAATGAAGAAATCGACAAAGGTCGTAGCTCTCCTTGCAGCAGCGGCTTTGAGCGTGGGCTTGACCGCCTGCAGCACTGACAAGGGTGGATCCACCGGTGGAGAAACTCCTGAAGGGAACAGCCTGACGGCGTGGGCCTGGGATCCGACATTCAATATCTACGCCTTGAATGAGGCGGCCAAGATCTATCAGCAGGACCATCCCGACTTCACCATCAACGTCGTGGAGACCCCATGGGACGACTTGCAGACCAAGCTGACGACGTTGGCACAATCCCAGCAATACGACCAGCTGCCCGACATCTTCCTCGTTCAGAACAATGCTTTCCAGAAGAACGTCGTCAATTATCCCGACCTGTTCTCCGACTACTCCGACTCCGGGATCGACTTCACCCAGTACCCGCAGTCCGTCGTCGACTTCTCCGTCGTCGACAGCGTGAACTACGGTCTGCCCTTCGACAACGGCACAGCCATCGCCGCCTATCGCACCGACGTGTTGGAGCAGGCGGGGTACACACTCGATGACTTCACCGACATCACCTGGACCGACTTCCTGGCCAAGGGCAAAGACGTGCTCGCCAAGACGGGCCAGCCCCTGCTGTCAGGTCAGGCCGGATCCTCTGACATGATCATGATGATGCTCCAGTCCGCGGGCGCCAGCCTGTTCGACAAGGACGGCAACCCGACCATCGTGGACAACCAGGCGTTGACCACCGCGATCGACACGTACTCCCAGATGGTCAAGGCGGGCGTCTTCCTCGAAGTCAATTCATGGGATGAGTACGTGGGGACCTTCGTGAACAGCCAGGTGGCGGGAGTCATCAACGGATGCTGGATCCTCGGCTCCATCCAGACGGCCACCGACCAGTCCGGCAAGTGGGACATCACCAACCTGCCGAAGTTCGACGGGCTCTCGGGATCGACGAACTATTCCGCCAATGGCGGCTCCAGCTGGGCGATCAGCTCTACGGGCAACCAGGCTCTCGCAGCTGATTTCCTGAAAGCAACCTTCGCCGGATCGACCGATTTCTACGACACGATCCTTCCGAGCTCGGGCGCTCTGGCCAACTGGATCCCCGCGGGCAAGTCCAGCGTGTACTCCCAGCCGCAACCCTTCTTCAGCAATGACGCGATCTATGCCAAGATCGTGGACTATGCCACCAAAGTGCCCACCAGCAACACCGGTGTGTACTACTATGAGGCTCGCGACGCCGTCAGCACCGCGATCACGAAGATCATCCAGGGAACCGACTCCCAGTCGGCTCTCCAAGAGGCGCAGTCAACCGTCGAATTCGACATGGGGCAGTAAACAACCATCAATGTGGGGGCCGGGGTGATTCCCGGCCCCCAACTCACAGAACAGGGACTCCATTGGCCCGTACAATGACAAACGAAGAACTCAGTCTGGATAAGGCGCTGCGCAAGGGGATGGGCATGGAAAGGCGCCAGGGCCTGACCGGCTGGGCTTTCCTCATCCCAGCGGCTCTGCTGATCTTGTGGATGAACTTCTGGCCCATGATCCAGGCCCTCATCCTCTCCTTGCAGACCGGGCGCGGCACCAAGCTGAGCTTCGCGGATCCCCTGTGGTCCAACTACTCCAGGCTCTTCAAGGACGCCACCTTCAAATTGACGCTGGAGAACACCTTCATCTACCTGATCATCCAGGTGCCCATCATGTTGGTGCTCGCGTTGATATTGGCCAATCTCCTCAACGACAAGAACCTGCGGTTCCGGGCTTTTTGGCGTACGGCCATCTTCCTGCCCTGCGCGGTCTCGCTCGTGTCGTACTCTCTGGTTTTCCGGACCCTGTTCGCCACCGACGGGTTCATCAATGACATGCTCATGGGGATGCACCTGGTGTCCTCGCCTGTCAACTGGCTGAACCAGGCCGGCACAGCACGGTTCGTGATCATCGTGGGCCTGTTGTGGAGATGGACCGGGTACAACATGGTTTTTTATCTCGCTGCGCTGCAGAACCTCGATTACTCGACCTTCGAGGCGGCCAAGATCGACGGGGCCGGACCGATCAAGACCTTCTTCTATGTGACCGTCCCGCAGCTGCGACCCATGATTCTGCTCACCGCGATCATGTCCACCAACGGTACTCTCCAGTTGTTCGACGAGTCCTGGAACCTCACACAGGGCGGCCCGGCGCACTCGTCAATGTCGATGTCGCACTACCTGTACGAGGTCTCCTTCCAGAAGAACCCGAACATCGGGTACGGAGCGGCACTGTCGTACGCCATCCTCATCATGGTGGCGATCCTGGCCGCGATCCAGATGAAGGTGGGTGATAAGCGTGACTAAAAGCACCCTGCGCCGGATTCCCGGTTATGTCTTTTTGGCGATCGTCGCCCTCGTCTCCCTTTTCCCGCTGTACTTCATGGTGATCGGCGCGACCAACACCAGCCAGGACGTGCTCGGGTCGAGGCTGTGGCCGGGAACGAACTTGCTGAAGAATCTCTCCGACCTTTTCGCCACCGCGAACGTGGGAGAGGCCATGTGGCATTCGTCGTTGAACGCGGTGGCGACCACCATCGGCGCGTTGATCGTGTGCTCCATCGCCGGGTACGGGTTCGAGATCTTCCACTCCAGGGCCAAGGACTGGGTCATGAATGTGCTCTTGCTTGCCATGATGATCCCCTTCGCCGCCACGATGATCCCCCTGTTCCGCATGTTCGGACAGTTCGGGTGGGTCAACTCCACCGCCGCTGTGATCCTGCCCGCCATCTCCACCCCCTTCCTCATCCTGCTTTTCAGGCAATCCGCCCGGACCTTCCCCCATGAGATCCTCGAGGCTGCCAGGATCGACGGGCTGAACGAACTGGGGATCTTCATCCGGATCTTCATCCCCACCATGCGCTCCACGTACGCGGCGGCAGCGGTCATCACGTTCATGACGGCTTGGAACAACTTCCTGTGGCCCAGGGTGATCCTGGTCTCCAACACGTACCAAACAATGCCGATGTTGATCTCCAATCTGACAGCGGGGTACGTGACCAACTACGGCGTGCTCATGCTGGCCGTTCTCATCGCATCGTTGCCGACGATGGTCATCTTCCTCGTCCTGCAACGCAGTTTCGCCAACGGTATCACCGGCGCCATCAAGTAAGGAATCACCATGGAATTCGCGTACGAACGTCTCGGCGACCCCGAGTTTTTCGAGCAGAACCGACGAGACGCCCATTCGGACCATCGGTGGTTCGCCGATGAGTCCGAGGCCGCCCGTGGGGTGAGCAGTTTCGAGCAGAGCCTGGACGGGGTCTGGAAGTTCCACTATGCGAAAAATCTGGGCCAGAGTGTGGACGGGTTCCAGTCCCCGGACTTCGACTCAACGGGATGGGACGACATCGCAGTGCCGGGCCACATCCAGTTGCAGGGGTACGACCGGCCGCAATATGTCAATGTCCAATACCCATGGGACGGGTACGAGCAGATCAAGCCCGGCGAGATCCCGGAGAAGTACAACCCTGTCGCCAGCTATGTCACAACCTTCGTTCTCAACCATCCGCTCGGGGAGGGCGAGAAGCTGAGTGTGGTCTTCGCCGGCGCGGAGTCGTGTGTGGTGGTGTGGCTCAACGGGGTCTACATCGGATACGCCTGCGACTCCTTCACCCCATCAGAGTTCGACCTCACTCAGGCGCTCGTCGACGGTGAGAACAAACTCGCCGCCCAGGTGATCAAGTGGTGCGGCGCGAGCTGGATCGAGGACCAGGACTTCTTCCGCTTCTCCGGACTCTTCCGCAGTGTGGTGCTCTATCGCAGACCAGCTGTCCACGCCGAGGACGTCCATGTGACGACCTCCATGGGGGAGAACCAGGCTGAGGTGAGTGTCGAGGTACGTGTCGCGGCGCCCACTGCGACGGCAGGAAGTGTTCATGTCATCCTGCCGAAGGCAGGATCTGATCGGCTGCACTATGAAAGTGGCACGGAATCTAGTTCTCAACCACCCGCCGGAGATCCTGACTTCGTCAGGATGACAGGTGGCAGTGCCGGGGGTCTTGACTTTGTCAGGATGACAACAGGGGGAGATGTCTTTTCGGGGTCGGTCACCATCCCCGACCCGCGTCTGTGGTCGCCCGAGGATCCGTACCTCTACCATTTCGGGATCGAGGTGCGCGACGAACAGGGGAGGGTGAGCGAGTACATCCCTGTCACCATTGGGATCAGGAGTTTCGGGATCGAGGACGGGGTGCTGAAACTCAATGGGCAAAGAGTCGTGTTCAAAGGTGTCAATCGCCACGAGTTCGGTCTGAACGGGCGTGTCATGACGATTCAGGAGACCGAGTCCGACCTCAAAGCCATGAAACGGATCGGCATCAACGCGGTGCGCACCTCCCACTATCCCAACAATAGTTTCTTCTATGATTTGTGCGATGAATTGGGATTGATGGTTGTCGATGAGATGAACCTGGAATCCCATGGGATGTGGGACAAGGTCGAACGCGAACACCTGAGCGACGACCACGCCGTACCCGGTGACAGGCCTGAATGGCTGGGGGCGCTGCTGGACCGTACGACGAGCATGGTGGAGCGCGACAAGAACCATACGTGTGTTGTCATGTGGTCCTGTGGGAACGAGTCCTACGGGGGCCGCGACATTTTCGAGGTTTCCCAGTACTTCCGCGAGCATGATTCGCGCCCCGTCCACTACGAGGGGGTCAAATGGGACCCGCGCTATCCCCAGACCACCGACGTGCACTCCGAAATGTACACCCCGGCCGCCACAATCGAACAATGGCTCACGACACACCGCGACAAGCCTTTCATTCTGTGTGAGTACGCCCACTCGATGGGCAACTCCTTCGGCGCGGTGGACACCTACCTCGACCTCGCCTACCGCGACCCCCTCTTCCAGGGCGGGTTCATCTGGGATTTCGCCGACCAGGCCGTCGTACGAAAGGACCGTTTCGGCAAGCCCTTCTTCGCGTACGGCGGGGATTGCGGAGATTCCCCAGATGACTACGAGTTTTGCGGGAACGGGATCTTTTTCGCCGACCACACGCCTTCTCCGAAGATCCAGGAGGTGCGCTACCTTTATCAGGGTTTCCACACAGTCATCGGCGAAGAGCAGTTCAGTGTCGAGAACCGTTTCTTGTTCACCAACACATCCGCGTACGACTGCGTCGTCACGTTGAGCCGCGAGGGCAGACAATTCGCCGGGGCCCAAGTCGGCACCGATGTGGCGCCAGGGGAGAAGAAGACCTATCCGATGCCCTTCCGTGTGCCATCCGAGCCGGGGGAGTACGCGATCGACGTCTCGTACCGCCTACGCGAGGCGACACCCTGGGCGCCCGCCGGGTACGAGATCGGCTGGGAACAACATGTTGTGCAGGTGCCGGGATCCCGCCCTGGGCACAATCCCCGGCATCCGGCTGTGGACTCACCCCACAGCGCTGGCGCCCCCGAACTGATTCACGGGATCCACAACATCGGTGTACGCGGCCCCCACTTCACATCCCTGTTCTCCAGGGTCCAACCCGGGCTGGTCTCGTACCGCAACGGGCTGACACCCGATGGGGGAAGGGAACTGTTCACCACCGTTCCCCTTCCCAACTTCTGGCACGCTCCGACGTCCAATGAGAGGGGCTGGGGGATGCCCCACCGCGACGGGCAATGGCTGCTGGCCAGCCAGTACCCACAAATGGACGGTGAGCCGGCACTGACCAGGAAAGGCGACGCCGTCCAGATCACCTACCGCTATCTCCTCCCCACAAGCCCGGTCAGCACCACACAGGTGGCCTACCTGGTGTTCGCCTCGGGTCGGGTTGAGATCACGGTCGAGGTCACACCCGGTCAATCCATCCCCGACATGCCCGAATTCGGGATGATGTTCACAGTGGACGCGGACCTCGACCGGTTGACCTGGTACGGCGAGGGCCCCGAGGAATGCTATGTCGACCGTCGCCGGGGCGCCCGGGTGGGGCTCTATCACGGTGAGGTCTCCCACCAGCTCACCGAGTACCTTCGTCCTCAGGAAGCGGGAAGTCACACGGGGGTACGTTGGGCGAGCGTCGAAGACCAGCACGGATGGGGTGTGAGGTTCGAATCCCTGGACGAATCCGGGATGGAATTCTCAGCCCTGCCATGGACCCCTGTCGAGACCGAGAACGCCCTGCATCCCAACGAACTGCCGCCGATCCGCCACACCGTTCTGCGACCCGCGTTGATGCGCAGAGGCGTGGGAGGTGACAACTCCTGGGGTGCGATGACCCATCCCGAATATCGTCTGCCCACCCAACCCCTCACCTTCCGTTTCGCTTTCGAACCGCTGATGTGAAAGGCTTCACCATTGTTTGGCGGGCCCGGAGCGACTGATGTCACTCC
>JGI24699J35502_11134182_pt1 | contig 46973 bp, 26 predicted proteins | sample TergutMp193P4_FD_35502 | JGI IMG/M metagenome (IMG submission 35502)
GAACATAATTCTCAAAAAATGAATATTGCATTTTTTATACCCCACCTGCGGGAATAGCCGGGTATAATATCCGATCACCATTAAACATTTTTTATTTCCAATGAGATACCTTTTGTCTAACGGACAATATGTCCTTTTGAATAAGCCGGCGAACGGACAACATGTCCACCGCGACAGGGGTTACATTTTTCATTTCAGGTTGTAAAATTAATAAAAAGCAGGAAGTATACATCTCCTGCTTTTATAACCGTTTTTACCGTTCGTTGATTTTCAAATTATTATGATTTGATTTTTGATCTCATCACTAACTTTGGAATATTACCCCTTCTGAAATTTCAATGAGCTTTTTTAAATATACACCTCCAGGTCTATTTTCCTGAATATCAACATCTGTTTGGATATTCGCATCTTTTGGTTTGTTTTTTCGGCGTTATTTGCAGGACTTTTTGTGTCATTCTCTGTAATTGAATCCTTCCCGAACGTCTGATTTTTAACTGAATTTCTCCGTTTTATTTTTACTTGCTTTTTTGTAGTTTTGTATTCAAAAATAATCGATTTTATCTTTAATATGAATATGGTAAACTATTTCAATTATATCCGCCGTCGTTCATCCGAAGCACAAATCGGCGATACGCCGATGGGCGGAAACAATCCGGTACGCATTCAGTCCATGGCCAATACGTCCACCATGGATACCGAAGAAAGTATTGCCCAATGCATCAGAATCATCGAGGCCGGCGGGGAATATGTCCGGTTTACGGCGCAAGGGGTCAGGGAAGCCGAAAATTTGGCGAATATTCGCGACGGAATCAGGGGAAAAGGATATACCACGCCGCTGATTGCCGATATTCACTTTAATCCCAAAGCCGCCGAAGCAGCGGCAAAAGTGGTGGAAAAAGTGAGAATCAATCCCGGTAATTTTGTCGACAGCATCAAGACCTTTCGACATTTCGAATATACAGAGGAAGAATATCAACGGGAATTGAACAAGATTCGGGATCGGTTTATTCCTTTTCTGAATATCTGTAAAGAATATTGCACCGCCATTCGAATCGGAGTCAATCACGGGTCATTATCCGACCGGATCATGAGCCGTTACGGAGATACGCCCGAAGGTATGGTGGAATCGTGCATGGAGTTTTTACGGATTTGCAGAGACGAACATTTTCATGATGTCGTGATTTCCGTCAAAGCGTCCAATACGGTGGTTATGGTGCAAACGGTTCGCCTGCTGGTTGCCCGGATGAATCGGGAAGGAATGAGTTATCCGTTGCATTTGGGTGTGACCGAGGCCGGTGACGGAGAAGACGGACGCATCAAATCGGCAGTCGGCATTGGAGCGTTGTTGTCCGACGGCATCGGCGATACCGTCCGGGTATCGTTGAGCGAGGAACCGGAAGCGGAAATACCCGTTGCCCGAAAATTGGCGGATTATGTGTCGGAACGGGAAAATCATGTACCGATTCAGGCCGATGTTTTCTCCGGATTCAATTTTTTTTCTCCGGAAAAAAGGAAAAGCCGGCCGGTGAAAAATATCGGAGGAAATCATTTGCCGGTTGTGATTGCAGATCATTCGGAAAATACCGGTGAACCGGGAGAGTTACTTCCCGATTACCTGTATATCGGGACAAAAAAAGAAATCGGCGGTTTTCCGCAAGGCATCCCCTTGCTGGTTGATTTTCCGGTTTGGAAAGATAATAAATCAGTCGGCTTTCCTGTATTTTCATTTTCCGAAAAAGAAAAAATAAAAGAAACGGATTCACCGGTTAAGTTTTTGAAATTATCGTATTCCGATCTTTCGGATGAATTGACGGATGTATTGCAATCGGACGAATCGCTTGTCGTTATCTTGCAAACCGGTCATAAAAACGGAGTGGGAGAGCAGCGAGCTTTTTTTCATGCATTACTGAATAAAAAATGTTTCGTGCCGGTTGTCATTGAACGGACTTATCGGGAAAATGATCCCGAAGATTTGCAAATCAAATCAGGCGTCGATTTCGGCACACTGCTTTTGGACGGTTTCGGTGACGGCGTTATGATCTCGAATAAAGGAACGATACCGGTGAAGGATATCATAAATTATTCGTTCGGGATATTGCAGGCGGCAAGAGCCAGAATCAGCAAAACCGAATACATTTCATGTCCCGGATGCGGCAGAACATTGTTTAATCTGCAACAAACCATTTCGCAGGTAAAGGCTGCGACGTCTCATTTGACCGGACTTAAAATAGGAATCATGGGGTGTATTGTGAACGGCCCCGGAGAAATGGCCGATGCCGATTACGGCTATGTCGGAGCAGGAAAAGGACGGATCAGCCTGTACAAAGGCAAAGAATGTGTGGAAAAAAACATTCCGGAAGAAGAAGCCGTTGAAAAATTGATGCATTTGATTTGCCAATATGAAAATCGGGCCGGAAAAACTCAAGGATAAATACCGGGGTCTTCCGCATCATTTTCCGGCATCACCCCGGTCTTTGTCAAGAATTTCCGGTAAATGTAAAACAGCGCGGTATCCAAAACAAGAGATATCAGCCTGTTGACAAAAAAACGTATTTTTCGCCGGCGGTATTCATCACAAAAACCCGAAAAAGAACTTCCGATGGGAGAACTTCCGGTATTAATCAACACTAAATACTCATTATCCGGCCGCGATAATTGTCGTCGGTATTTAGTTGAATGCGGGTGTCGGCTCTGTTTAAAAAAACATAAAGTCAAAAATCCGATAATGATCGGAAGAGGTACAATTTCCGGAAAATGCGGGAGATTGATTTTATCCCTTAAATTTAACACTCTTGCGATGGATTCCCCGATTCATAATGATATAAAATAACATTTCATCAATTTTGACGGGTTACCTTATGAAAAGAAGCGATATTGAGCTTTTGTTTGTTTTATATACCTTATAATCAGTCTGCTATTTATTTATTGTCCTTATATGACGATTATAAGACATCCCATGGGCACTGAACACATGGCCTGCCTTTAGTATTAATCTGAAATTATACTTTAAATAAAGGCTTTAAAAAGCTATTGTAAAACATGTTTTTTTTTTTGGCCGGTTCGGCAAAAAAGGCAACCTTTGCACCCATAAACCTAAAGCAATCTTTTTACCTTAAAGGCTAGTATCTATTGAAAACCCTTATAAAGCAGGGGACTTTGAGAAAAGTTCCCTGCTTCATAAATATAAGGAACTTCTTTCCGGGATATTCGTAATCTTTTTACTTTCTTTTTAAATCTTTTTAAACCTTTTCCGTTGAAAATAGTCTCAAATTCTTTGATTATTTAACGCCCGTTTGAGCGGAATATTGTATCAATCCTTAATTTTTTTTAATATATTTAACATTATTGTTAAACGCATTTTATAGGATAAATGCGTAGGATTTAATATGTTTATTATTTTAAGCTTTGTACTTTGCGGATACTTTTTGTAAAAAAATACCTTTATTTTAAAGATCGATGAATAAACTGTTTTATTGGGGCATCCTGTTGTTTTTGTGGATTCCGGCGAGTCTTTTTGCGCAACAGACAAAAGGAGTATCGATTTCGGGAATTGTGATGGAAAAAGAGACCAAGGAACCGGTGATTCAAGCAACGGTTCGTTTGCTGCAATTACCCGACAGCACGTTTAAAACGGGAACATTTACCGACTATGCAGGCGCTTTTACGATAAAAGGAGTATCCGGAGGAAATTACATTCTTCAAATAACCTATTTGGGATTTGAAACGTTATCGAAACCGGTAAAAGTTACGGATGCCGATGTGAAATTATCCGGTATGGAAATGATTCCGGGCAGCACCATGCTGAAAGAGGCGGTTGTTGTGGGATATGCCACGGATGTGATTGTGAAACAGGATACGATCGAATATAATGCCGATTCATTTAAAGTGCCGCCCGGTTCAGTTGCCGAAGACTTATTGAAAAGATTGCCGGGTGTGGAGATCGATTCTGACGGAAAAATAACCGTTGCCGGAAAAGAAATCAAAAAGATTTATGTGGACGGAAAAGAGTTTTTTGCCGGCGATCCGAAAGTCGCCACCAAAAATCTTCCGACCAACATCATCAATAAGTTGCAGGTCGTGGACAAAAAAAGCGATTTGGCCCAATTGACGGGTATTGATGACGGAGACGACGAGAAAATCATCAACATCACCATAAAACCCGGGATGAAAAAGGGCTGGTTCGGGAATGCCGTTCTCGGAGGAGGAACAAAGATCGACGACGAAAACCGGTACGAAGCATCGGGCATGATCAACCGGTTTGAAGACAAAACCCGGATTTCTTTATTGGGAAGCGCCAATAATACGAATAACCAGGGATTTTCCGATTTGGGAGGAGATCTGATTCCGCAAATGAATGTGAGAGGAAGAGGACGGAGACAATCGAATTTTTCGGGATCGAACGGCATCAATCAGTCCGGAACCCTCGGATTGAATGTAAACAATACCTTTTCGGATAAACTCACGTTGGATGGGAGCGTAGCTTACGGTCATTCGTCGTCGAAAGTATATTCGGGCAGTCAAACGCAAAATATTTTGAAAGACAGCGTCTTTTTTACCACCGATACGACCGTCAATCGAAATGTGGGGAATAATCTGGCCGCTCAAATCAATATGGAATACAAGCCTGATTCTCTCACACAAATCAATTTCAAGCCGCAGGCTTCCTACAATACCACGACGGCAAGCGAAATCGGATATACCGACACACGAGACGGCTCTCCGATGCGAGCATTGGTCAATAGAAGCAATTCATCCGCATTCACCGACGGCGACGGATATAACATCTCCGGAACATTAGATGTCAGCCGGGGGTCGCGCACTAAAAAGGGGCGGAAAATGACCGTCAGCTTGACGGGTGGAATCACCAACGGCAGTTCCGACGGAAAGAATGATTCCGAAACCGCTTATTTTGATCCGCAAACCGGTGCGATCAGAAAAAACAGTATAATTGATCAGATTCAGGACAATAAAAATTACGGGTATAATTATCGTCTTTATGCGTCGTTCGTGGAACCGGTTTTCACCAATCGTTTTCTTCAATTGTCCTATTCCTACAGAGTCAACGACAATGATACGCGGAGAAATACGTTTTCGAGAGATTCCGTGACACAAGAATATACCGTTTTAGACAGCGCTTACAGCAGAAGTTTCCGGAATCATTTTATCAACCAACAGATCAACGTGAGTTTAAGAACGGTTCGGGAAAAATACGACTATTCCGTCGGTCTTGAAGTTTCTCCGTCGAAATCGACCAGCGAGCGATATATCGGCGATACGATTCTTCAAAAACTCTCGCGTTCCGTCGTTAATTTTGCGCCCACGGTTAGTTTATCGTATCGGTTTGATAAACAGCGCAACATGCGGATTGAATATCGCGGACAAACCGCCCAACCGAGCATAACGCAATTGGATCCGACTGTCGATTTATCGAATCCGCTGAATATCCGGTACGGGAATCCGGACTTAAAGCCGAGTTATACCCATCAGCTTTATTTTCGTTACAATGATTATAACCGGGAAAGGCAGCAGTCGTTGAACATCAACGGAAATTTCAGTTATATCCTCAACAGCATTACCAATTTCGGGGTTTACGATTCGTCCGGCGTAAGAACAACCTATCCCGTCAATGTGAGCGGAAATTGGAATGCCCGTTTGCAGGCATTTTACAATACCCCTTTGAAAAATCCCAAATTCAGGGTTAATTCCAATTTTACCGCAACTTACAATAATACGCAGGGGTATGCCAACGGATTGGACAACACGTCCCGCGTTTTGGGCCTGAATGAAATTGCCGGAATCTCCTTCCGTTCGACTATTTTGAATCTCGGAACACGTTTCTCGATTCGTTACAGCAATACCGACAATACGTTGGAAGGACAACAGAATCAGTCTACGGCCGATTACGGAATCGGCGGAGATCTGTCGATCAATCTGCCGCTGAATGTTGTATTGGCTTCCGACATCAATTATACGGGCCGTTCGGGATATTCGACCGGATATTCTCAAAATGAAGTCATTTGGAATGCGGAAGTATCGACACGATTCCTGAAAAACAATCAGGCGACGGTTAAATTCAAAATTTACGACATTTTGCAAGATCGCAAAAACATAACACGCACCATTTCCGCAAATGCCATCACCGACAGTCAATACAATACATTGACGAGTTATTGCATGCTTTATTTTATCTACAGTTTTAATGCGTTCGGTTCGGGAAATCAAAGCGGAGAATCAAGAAATAATCGTTCGTACGGCGGTGAAAGAAGGGGAAGAGGCGGCCCTTCGACAGACTTGTTTTAGGCATAGAAGATATAGATCATATAAAAAACATTACTTTTGCAGCGGTATTGGTTATTAGCCTCCGGTGTTACTTGCTTCGCGTTATTGCTGAATAACTAATAACGCCGCAGGTAAAAATTCATAAATAAAGAAACGAAATTGGCACGCAAGAAAAAAGAACTTCCCGTATGGGAAGATATAACGATTACCGATGTTGCGGCAGAAGGAAAAGCGATCGCAAAAATAAATGATTTGGTGGTGTTTATTCCGTATGCGGTACCCGGCGATATAGTAGACATACAGATATACCGGAAAAAAAATCGTTATGCCGAAGGGCGGGTCATTCGTTTCAAATCTTATTCCGATTTACGGGAGACGCCATTTTGCGAACATTTCGGGATATGCGGCGGATGCAAATGGCAGAATTTGCCGTATAAAGAGCAGCTGAGATACAAACAAAAACAGGTGGCGGATAATCTGCTGCGGATCGGGAAAATAGATATTCCCGAAATATCCCCGATTCTCGGTTCCGAAAAGACACGGTATTACCGGAATAAACTGGAATTTACGTTTTCGGATAAACGTTGGCTCACCGAAAATGAAGTACAATCCGGAGAACCGGTTGCGAACAGGAATGCGCTCGGATTTCATATTCCGGGAATGTTCGACAAAGTGCTGGATATCCGGGAATGCCTGTTGCAGGACGATATCTCCAATCAAATCCGATCGGCGGTCAAAGACTTTTGTCTGAAAAACAATTATTCTTTTTTCAATCTTCGCGAACAACACGGGTTGATGCGGAACCTGATCATCCGGACATCGACCACCGGCGAAATCATGCTCATCGTCGTATTCTTCGAAAACGACCGGGAAAAAATCGAAGCATTGCTACGGCATATTTCGGAACAATTTCCTCAAATTACTTCCTTAATCTATATTGTCAATCCGAAAGCCAATGATACGATTACCGACCGGGAAGTGATCGTTTACAAAGGAAAGGATTGCATTTACGAAGAAATGGAAGGATTGCGGTTTAAGATCGGGCCGAAATCGTTTTATCAGACCAACAGCGAACAAGCATATCATTTGTACAAAACAGTGCGTGATTTTGCCGGACTGACCGGTAATGAGCTTGTTTATGATCTTTATACCGGAACCGGCACCATCGCGAATTTTATTGCACATCGGGCGAAAAAAGTGATCGGAATCGAATATGTTCCCGAAGCTGTTGAAGATGCGAAAGAAAATTCGGATTTGAACGGCATTACGAATACCGTATTTTTCGCCGGTGATATGAAGGATATTTTAAATCAAGAGTTCATGAATCAATACGGCCGCCCGGACGTAATCATCACCGACCCTCCGCGTGCCGGTATGCACGACGATGTCATTCAGGCGATTTTGTTTGCCGCTCCCCGGCGAATCGTATATGTCAGTTGCAACCCGGCTACCCAGGCCCGCGATTTGAATCTGTTGAACGAAGCCTATCAAGTGACGGCGGTGCAACCGGTGGATATGTTTCCGCACACGCATCATGTGGAGAATGTGGTGCAGTTGAAAAAACGATTAGACTAAATAAATTAATAACTCCGATACCCTTTCCATCTCATCATATTTTCCCTCTTCTTTTTCAATCTCTGCCGGATTATTTTCAATCTTCCCGATCATTACCACATCATTTTTAATATTCCGTGAAAAATGAAAAGATGTGGCGTTTTTGCAAGAAATTCGAGAATCGACCGGAGTTGAGATTTTTTATTTTTGCCTGTAGCAAAAAGTAAAAACGCCCTTTTCATTTTACATCTTCATTATAATTAATTGATTAATAATGATTTAATTCTTATTTTTCAATTTTGAAAGCAAAATATCAATCTTCTTGCCGCATCATCTTTTATCCGAAAAGTATAGTTTTTGTATAGTTGCTTTTTTAGGTATTCCTATGATGAATCTCTACTTTTGAAACCTCAGCTTACTTAAAATACCGGTTATGAAAACTTATCTTGATCTTCTCTTTTTACTTTTCCTTTTTACAATTTGCCTCATGATTTAGAGAAGATGCTTTTTCTTCTCGTGAAACAAATTGTAAATTTTATTTCATTTATCCTCCCGTTTATTGTTTTCGTATGAATAGAACGGTTATATCCATAATAAGCTCCGTCGCCATCTTCTTTGTCAATGAGATCAGTGTCAAAGCCGGTTGGTATCCTAAAGTCATTAATTATCCGAAATCGGTTTACGGCTCGGGACCTCAAAATTGGACGGCCATTCAAGCGTCGAATTCTTGGGTGTATTTCGGAAACAGTTACGGCATGTTAGAGTTCGACGGGATCAACTGGATCACTTACCCGGTTCCCAATCATACGTGCGTGCGGTCGTTGTTGGCGGACGACAATAAAATATATGCCGGCGCCGAAAATGAGCTGGGATATTATCAAACGGACAGTACGGGAGAATTGTCGTTCAAATCGTTGAAACATCTGCTTCCCTCCGGCAACCGATATTTCGGAAATGTCTGGAAGATTCATAAAATGGATAAAACCCTGTATTTTCAGGCAGAAAAAAGTATTTTCAAATACGTCGACGGCCGATTTTCGAGGATTGATATGCCCGAAAAGATCGAGTACAGTACGATTGTTCATAATATTTTATGGATCGCGACTGCCGGGAATGTCTATTACCTGCTCGGAAACACCCCGGTGAAATTAAATTTGCCGTTACTTTCCGGAAAACAGGTTATCAGCATTCTTCCGTATAAAAACCGTCAACACCTTTTTGTTACGTCTCTTCACGGATTGTTTGTTTGGAACGGGGATGATATTTCTCCTTTAAAAACGAACATCGACCGGGATTTAAGCAAAATACAATTATTCAGCGCAGCCGAAAACGGAAAATATATTGCCTTGGGCAGCGTGCAAGCCGGTCTTTTTGTCATCGACTATGCGGGAAACCTGTATACTCAACTGAATATTCACAGCGGATTGAACAACAACACCATTTTGTTCGTGTTTTTTGATTCCGAGAATAATTTGTGGCTGGGATTGGACGACGGCATCAGTTATGTCGCTCTGAATTATCCGGTGACCAATTTGTTCAATCAGTCTAATTATTACGGAAAAGGAACCGCTTCCTGTTTGAAAGACGGAGTGATGTATTTGGGAACCAATCAGGGGCTGATGTATAAAAAATGGCCGATTGCGGTCGAACAAGAACCTGTAGTGTTAGAACGGATTCCGAGAATATCGGGTGTTTGGGAATTGACCGAAATCAACGGAGAATTATTCTGCTCTTATAATAAAGGAGTATCCCTGATTCACGGAACAACCGGAAAAGATATTCCGGGAACAACCGGAACCTATTCGTGCAAGCCTTTCGGAGAAAATAAAATACTGACGGGGACATTTATCGGGTTTCAGGTATTGGACAAATCCGGAGGAGAATGGAAATGCGCGTACACCATCAAAGGATTCGACGGGCCCGGCAATAATTTCGAATACGACGGCAAATACATTTGGAAGAGCGACAGCGAGAAAGGAATAGCGCGGCTGACGTTGAACGAAAAAAGAGACAGCGTCGTATTCATCCGGTATTACGGAGTAGCCGACGGATTGCCGGCTGCAACGTATAACAGCGTTTACCGGTTGGACGGACGAATCGTGTTTTCTACCGAAAGCGGAATTTATAAGTATGACGCCAAAGCCGATAAAATGGTCGAAGACGAGCATTATGACTCCATTTTGGCGGGCAAAATTTCTTATACGGCATTGAAACAGCATCCGGCTTCCGGCACGTATTGGTTTGTTTCGGACTGGAGCGTCGGCTATTCACGGAAAACCGGTTCGGGATACGAAAGCGATTTATATACGGGACAATATTTTAAATCATTGTTGTTCGGCGGGTTTGAGCATATCAATCCGGTGAATGATTCTTGCACGTTGGTCGGCACCGAAGACGGATTCTCATGGATGGATCCGACACGCAAATTTAAACCGGTGATGCACCCGTACTTAAGCATTCGAAGGGTATGGTTGAGAAGGGAAACCGATACGATCATTTACCGCGACAATTACCGGGGATTGACATTTAAACCCGATATTCCGTATGAATTTAATTCATTGCGTTTTTCTTTTCAAACCACGGAATATTATTACAATCCGGAAGCTCAATATGCGTATAAACTGGATAATTATGATGATGACTGGAGTGAATATTCGTCACTGACAGCCAAAGAATACACGCGGTTGCACGAAGGAGATTACACCTTTCATGTCCGGTCGGTCAGCAATTACACCAAAGAACCGATCTATGCTTCTTTCTCTTTCCGGATTCTGCCGCCGTGGTACAGAAGCACACCGGCTTATCTTGTTTATTTCCTGTTGATATTGCTGTTGTTTTACGGGATACTCAAATACATAAAGTACCGGTGGAGAAAAAGTAAAAGGAGTCTGGCCTACAAAAAAGACCTGGAAATAAAAGAACAGGCCGAGCGATTCCGGCAACAGACGGTAAAACAGGAACAGGAAATCATGAAGTTGAAACAGGAACAGCTGGAAAACGAATTGAAGTTGAAATCCGGAGAATTAGCTTCCACATTGATGATCGTGCGCGACAAGAACGAAATATTTTCGGACATCAACGACAGTTTGAATGCGATATGCGGCAAGTTGAGTTCCGACGAGGCGAAAAAAGAGGTTCGGCAGTTGCAGTTGAAGATCAATCAGAGCAAAGAAAGGGACAATTATTGGAAAAAATTTGAAGAAAATTTCGATCTGGTGCATGATGCGTTTTTCGACAAGCTGCGCCGGGACTTTCCGACACTGACTCCCTCAGACCGAAAGTTGTGCGCCTTCTTGAAAATGAATCTCTCTTCCAAAGAAATGGCTCAATTAACGAATATATCCGTTCGAAGTGTCGAACTCGGACGATATCGGTTGCGGAAAAGACTCGGATTATCCCGGGATGATAATTTGAAAGAGTTTTTGGACGAATATTGACACAATTGTCGCTGATTGCGTGAAGCAGCCGGTAAAAAACAGGTGGTCGATTTCATCAACGAAAACCGGGTTTTGATGTGTCGATTTGAACCCGAAAAGAAGTGATTTTTGAAATGGTTTATTTTTTAAATTATTAATTATTAATCTATTAATGTATGTATGATGAGTTTTTAGTGTATTGTTTTTCGCACTCTGATGAGTTTTTGATGAGGTATTTTTTTTGCCGGATTTCTTGCACCGGCGTAGTTTTGAACCAAGATTTTTAAATGCTTAAATCTGTAATGTAAAATTGACATGAAGAACAAATTAATTTTTATTCTGCTGATTATTTCTTCTTCCGTGTTTGCCCAACAAACAGTGGAAGTGACGGGGACGGTGATTTCTAAAGGCGAAAACGAGCCGTTAATCGGAGTGAGTGTCTATTTAAAAGGAGGCAGTGTCGGTACCGCGACCGATATGGACGGAAAATATTCACTGAAAGTGCCGCTGAATTCTACACTGACTATTTCTTATGTAGGATATAATACAAAAGAAGTAATAGTTAAGAAAGGCGGACTGCTTAATGTGGTGTTGGATGCCGAAGACAATGTGCTGCAAGAAGTGGTAGCCATCGGTTACGGAACAGTGAGAAAAAGCGACTTGACAGGCGCTGTCGGTTCTGTTTCCGGAAAAACAATTAAAGTTGCGCCGGTTTCCGGAGTGGATAAAGCCTTACAAGGACGTTTAGCCGGTGTTACGGTCAATACCGACAACGGGCAACCGGGTTCCAATGCTACGGTTCGTGTACGCGGTATCGGAACAATAAACAGTCCCGATCCGATTTATGTAGTGGACGGTTTGATTACGGATAACATCAGTTTCATGAATCCAAGCGATATCGAGTCGGTGGAAGTGTTGAAAGATGCTTCGGCACAAGCGATTTACGGTTCGCGCGGGGCCAACGGCGTTATCCTTATTACGACCAAAAAAGGGTCCGCCGGAAAAAGCAATATTACCTTCGAAAGTTATATCGGCACGCAAAACCGTTGGAAAAAGTTGGATGTAATGAAACGGGACGAATTGGCAAATATGCTGGCCACTTTTGCCGGTACAAAAGATTACTTGGATGCCAACGGATTGAACGAATGGGTCAACACCTATAAAATCAGTAGTACAGACCTGCATTATCCACAGCTCAAAACCGCCGCTCATCCGGAGGGATTGGATTTAACGCTTATTGATACCGACTGGCAGGATGAGGTTTTTGTAAAAAACGCGCTGATTCAAAATTATTATCTCTCCGTAGACGGCGGGAACGATAAATCAAATTATATGGTAAGCGCTAATTATTTTGATCAGAAGGGAACGATGATCAATACGTCTTATAAGCGTTTTACCTTGCGTCTCAATACCTCTTATCAGATGCGTAACTGGTTGAAAATAGGTGAAAATCTGTCGTTTGCCTCTTCTTCTAATTATAATTGGGGCGGAGGGCGCGAAAATAATCAGAACGTCGGTATGCTGTATAGTGCACTTTCGATGGCGCCGTGGGATCCTGTCAGTTATCCGGACGGCACTGTTTCGGTCGGTCGCCGGCCGGTGGATTTGAGCGGTAAATATTCTACACCTACGTTGTTTCCGAATGTCTCGAATCCTTATAATATTGCCTACAATGCAAAACCCTATAATAACACTATTGATATAGTAGGCGATATCTATTTGGAACTCACTCCGATAGAAGGACTCTTGTTACGCGGCGATATCAGTACGAAATATTCGGACGGGATGACCCGCGATTTCACTCCGGTATTAGATGTAACGTATAATGGGGTAGCTCATAACAGCGTGAACTCTTCGATGGGACGTACCGTGAATATGAAATACGAAGGGACGGCAACTTATCATAAGCTTTTTGAACAAAAACATGATGTAACGCTTATGCTCGGAGCAACTTCCGAAGATAATAATTATTATAAGGTGAATGCCAGCGGGCAGGATTTGTTGAATACCGATCCTAAAAATTGGTATATAAACAAAACACCCGGTGGTTATTATTGGAATGGAACGACTCCTATCTTTCGGCTCAGTGGCGGGGATAACGTAAGCAAGGAGAGAATGGTCTCTTTTTTGGGTCGTTTGATCTACAATTTTGACAACCGCTATCTGCTTACCGTCAGCTTAAGAGACGATGGTTCTTCCCGTCTGCCGCCCGGTTATTATTGGGACTTGTTTCCTTCGTTCGCCGGCGCTTGGAAAATCAGTGAAGAAAAGTTTTTTGCTCCTTTGGCGAATACATTCGATTTCATGAAGATCCGTGTCGGCTGGGGGCGTATCGGTAATGTCAATTCTATCGCGCTGAACAGATCTACCGCAACAGTTACCGGTCCCGGCGAGTGGTATGTCGGTTATCCTCTGGGAATTCCCGAAACAAATATTAATGGGATGTCGCTCCTGACGGTTCCGTTGGGATGTGTATGGGAGAAAACCGATCAGATAGACGCCGGTGTCGATTTCGGAATGCTGCACAATAAGCTCCAATTTACGATTGATTATTTCGATCGTACTACACAGGGTATGCTCATGGGTGTTCTTCCTCCCGCGCATGTGGGTTATCAAACAAAGGCTGTTGGAAATGCAAGCGACGTTCAAAATCAAGGCATAGAATTAACGTTGACGCATCAAAATCGAATTAATAATTTCAATTACAACGTTTCGGCAAATGTATCGTATATTAAAAATAAGTTGACTGCGCTTAATAATGGAGCTCCTACTTATAACGGGATCATCATGCAAAATGAAGGGTATCCGTTGAATACGATCTACGTGTTGCAATACGACGGCGTGTTCAAAAATCAGGCGGAAATAGATGCTTATACATGGACAGACCCCGCAACCGGCATGACACAAAAAATTCAACCAAACGCTAAGCCCGGGGATGCCCGCTATGTGGACATAAACCACGATGGAATGATAACAAGCGATGACAGATACAATGCCGGCAATCCGTTTCCCGATTTCACGTATGGCCTTAATGCTTCATTAGAGTGGAAAGGAATTGATATGCAATTCTTCTTTCAAGGGGTTGCAGGAAATAAAGTGTACAATCATTTGCGTCAGAATTTTCTGGAAGGCAGCGGCGTTACCGGAATTTTAGGAACGGATATGAGCAATGTCTTTTTCCCGGTTCTTCAAGACCCTGACGATCCGACCGGTCCGTGGATCAATGGCATGCCGGGTTCCGACGGATCTATTCCGAACCCGACCGGTTCGGCGGGTACGGCAGATAACAACGCGATGTCGAGTCGTTTTGTAGAAAGCGCTTCCTATTTGCGGTTGAAAAATATACAGCTGGGATATACCTTGCCCCAAAAATGGACCTCTACCATTGGCATTGATCGCTTGCGGTTCTATGTTTCGGCTTCCAATCTGTTGACGTTTACCAAATATACGGGGTATGATCCCGAAGTAGGCAATAACGGAGAAGACTGGGGTAACTATCCGCAATCGCGTAATTTGATTTTTGGGTTGAATATGAACTTTTAATGGAATGCAATTATGAAAAATACATACAGTAAAAATATATTGATGGCAGTTTGTTGTTTGTTTTTGGCAACTGCGTGCAATGATACTCTCAGTTTTCAGTACCCCGGCTCCACGTTGGCAAGCGAATCTTTCCTTACCTCCGATGATGCAGTTGCCTCGGCAACGGCTGCTTATTGTCCGTTACAATGGGAATTTGGCGGTACTTATTTCTTCGAATGGTGGATTGGAGATGTGTGTTCCGACGATGCGCTGAAAGGCGGCGAAACAGTAGATGCCAACTCCGATGCCTTCGATTTGGAAAATTTCAGAACACGTTCCGATAATGCCATACTGCTTCAATATTATCGGGCGCAATACATCGGCGCTTTTCGAGCCAATTTTTCCCGTGAAAATGTAGAGGCGATGGATCCCGCCTTATTCCCGGCCGGTTTGCAAGACCGGATTATCGGGGAAGATTATTTCCTTCGTGCCATGTATCACTTCCGTCTTGTGCGAATTTTCGGAGGGGTGCCTATTGCCGACCATACCATTATGGTTCAATCCGAATGGCCGCAATCGCGGGCTTCCGAAAGCGATGTGTATGCTTTTATCGAAGGCGATTTAAAAAAGGCGATTGCATTGCTTCCCGATCAAGGGAAATATAGCGCCGCAGATTTGGGACGTGCTACGAAAGGAGCTGCACGGGCTTTACTGATGAAAGTTTATATGAATACCGGACAATTCGACGAAGCTAAGTTACAGGGTGACAGCATTATATCCATTGATCCTTACCGTTACTCACTGTTGGCTGATTTCAACCAAAACTTCGATTTTAATTATGATAATAATAATGAATCGGTGTTTGAGATTCAATATTCGGATAATGGTATGGGTGACTTTGGAGACGTTAATTATACGTATTTGGGCGCTACCCGCTCCACCTTCACTACGATATTTATACGCCCGCGTTGGGGGAAGACTCCTGAAGGTACGCCCTCAGTGATGACAGGCGCCGGTTGGGGTTGGAAGCGTCCCTCACAGCAACTCTACGACGAATTTGAACCGGGGGATATGCGCCGCGATGCAGCCATTATCAATCCGAGCGAAGCCCAAGCGCCTTATGACGGCGAAACCGCTACGACGTTGAATACGTATTTAGGCAATCGTTATCATTCGCGTAAATATGCTCAGATGAATCCCGATACAACTTTTTATCCGATGAATAATGACGGGAATTATCGTTCGTCGAACAATCACAAAGAAATTCGTTATTCCGATGTCTTGCTGATGTATGCCGAAGCTTGTGTAAAATCATCAACACCCGATTTGTCGCGCGCTAAATGGGCTTTGGAACAAGTTCGCACACGTGCACGCGCATTTTCGGGCGGCGGTAATGTGCTGCCTTCGTTTCCGAATTATACCATTCCGTTACAAGGTGTGGGAGAATCCGGCACGAAACAGTTGCAGGACAATGCCCAAGATTTGTATCTCGCCATTCAGCACGAACGCCGGGTAGAATTGGCATTGGAAGGGCATCGTTGGTTCGACATGAAACGATGGGGGATACTCGACAAGGTCATGAATCATTATCGTGAAACGGCCCAACCGAATATCGGCAGCCTCATGTCGCCTTTTATCAAAGGACAACACGAATTATTCCCGATTCCCTCGCAAGAACGCGACTTGAATCCGATGCCGCAAAATCCGGGCTATGACGGAGTACCTGTAAATTAAAAAAAGGAGTGTCAAAAGAAGTTGAAATACCCTGCTTTTGACGCTTCTCCTCTAACATAATTTTTTATTTATCAATTTAATTAATTAATTTATCATGAAAAAAGTAGTTACTTTTATTGCAGTTGCGCTGTTGGCATGGTATGTAGAGCCTGCAAAAGCGCAGGATGACATGTTTTTTGAAAACGCATTTCCCGTTAGCGGGGAAAACACAGCCACTAATTTTTATCCTATTTGGCTGGACGATGGAACAATAGATTATTATCCTGTTACGCCTATTGTACAGGATTTGCGACCCAATGGTACGTATGGTGTTGCTCCCGCCCCTAATACAGGAGAGCGTTTTATTGATGTTTGGAGCAGCACCTATGTTTTTAATGCAGTAAGCGGTAATGGTGCGCTTGGACAAATAGCTACCGGTTATTTAGACCTTACATCTGCACAAGCAGGTTGGGGTGGAGGCGGTTTTAATTTACTGGGTTCACAAACACCACCGCCCATTGATTTGACGGCAATTACCGACGACTATCGGTTTCACATGGCTGTTAGAAAAACAACCGTTGCTCCATGTGAGATATGGCTCTTTGGCGGAGGAGATGCAACAGGTGCGGCTGACGCAGCTCAAGAAGCCAGATTTTGCGTAGGTTCCGGTTCTTATGCCGATACCGGCGATGAAAATCTTACGCCGAATTTCACGCTTAATACCTGGCAAGTGATTGACATTCCGGTTTCTAAATTGCGGACGCTGGCCAGCGGTGAAGCAAGTGGGTGGAATAATCGTGCTCCTATTACAAGTGGTTATTATTTTGCCTATCAATTTGGAGGCGATAACAATAATTTGCAAATGGATGCCATTTTCTATTACAAGCCGCTGTCTGAATCAGCTATTGCTAATGTGCAGGCAGAGAATGCTCGATTAAATGTATTGGTAACAAACAAGACTGTAAATGTACTCAATGCAACAGCGCCTGTCGAAGTGTATGATTTAACAGGAGCCAAAGTAAAAGTTTCGCAACAGCCGGTATTCGGAACAGACGAATTAAGCAAGGGTATTTACATTATCAAATCCGGTAATGCTGTGGCTAAAGTAGTCATCCGGTAAGTTTCCGGGAAAGACGGCCTCAACAGGGTTCATTTTCTCGTTGCAAATCGGGAGGAACAAAGCAGGAAGTAATCCGAAAAAACGTTGATCTTTAGAAGATTGCTTCCTGTTTTGCCTTCACAATGACGGTCATAACAGTTTTCGACACCTTCGTAATTTTACAAAAAGCATGAAAAAATATTTACTTATTCTGTTAATGAGTGCCTTGAGTGTTGGTTTTACTCAAGCTCAAACGAAAAGTCCGAAAAGAGGGCTTGCGTTCAACGGCCTTGGTGTCGGTGATATTCAATCTTTGTCGCCGGGCCTCTCGTGGGTTTATAATTGGGAACAATCGACGGGGAATATCGATGCCATGATACAAAATGGCATTGATTATGTTCCGATGGCGTGGAAAGATGTGGATTCAGTGAGTTTGCGTAAGTATGTTGAGTCGTATCCGAGTTGTAAATATATTTTAGCCTATAATGAACCGAATTTGACCGATCAGGCAAATATGACCCCTGTGCAAGCGGCAGCAATATGGCCCAAATTATCTAAAATTGCAAAAGATCTGGACTTGAAAATTGTGTCGCCTGCAGTGAATTATGGAACATTGCCCGGTTACAGTGACCCTACTAAATGGCTTGACGATTTTTTTGCCTTGATAGATCCCGATGATATTTCGGCGATTGCTGTTCATTGTTATTTGACAAGTGCCACGCAGGTAGCATCTTTTATTAATTTATTCAAAAAGTATAACAAACCGATTTGGCTGACCGAATTTTGCTACGATATGAATCTGGCGCCAAGCGCAGCAACCCAAAAAAAGTTTTTGGTAGAAACGCTTGATTATTTGGAGTCGGAACCTTATGTTGCCCGATATGCCTGGTTTAAAGAACGGGGGAGCAGCAGTGCAAATATTAGCGTCTTACAACGGACGACAGAGGGTTTACTTACGGAATTGGGAGAAATTTTTACCTATATGTCTTCGCACGATGAAAACTATTATTTTACCACTGATATTCAAATTCCGGCTACGCAGTATGTCAGCGATAATATAGTGAATATGGAGCAGACAACAGATACCTCAGGACGTATTAATTTATGTGGAATGGGTACGAGAAGTTGGACGGAATATAATGTTGATATTCCCGAAACGAGTGAATATAATGTTTATTTTAGAAATTCAAATGAATATGGCCCGCCGGATGTTTCAACACTTCAAATTTCGGTAAACGGTATAGAGGCAGGCAATATATCTTTCGATAATCCGGGAGCAGATATATGGAATACGCAAGTGTGCAAAGCTACTTTCCAACAAGGAAAACAAAAAATTCGACTTGGTTTTACAAGAGGTGGTCTTCGCATCAATTGGTTGGAAATCACGAAGAATGAACTATCATCTGTTACAAAAGTAGAAGCAGATGACGGCGTAAAAATTTATCCGAATCCTGTAAAAGATTTTCTATATCTGCAAATTTCCGGGAACACAAAAGTTACGCTGTATGACGTGTACGGAAAATGTGTTTATGCGGGAGATAACCCGGAATCCATAGATATGACGGCTTATCCTGCCGGCATGTATATACTCGACATGCGTAACGAAGCGGGAGGGCGGAAAGCGGAAAAAATAATGAAAGAATAATCCGGTATGAAAAATAAAGGAATAATCATCATCTGTCTGTTGCTGGGGAGCAGTCTTTTTTTACAGGCCCAGACACGAAGTCCGAAACGCGGAGTCAGCTTTAATTTCACGAATGATGCTGATTTGGAAGCCCTCCGGCCCGGCACCTCCTGGTTTTACAATTGGGGGCCGACGCCGAATAATGTGGTTGACACGTACAACAGTGTTTACGGGTATGAGTTTTGCCCGATGGCTTGGAACGGCAATTGGAATTCGGATGCCATTCGCAATTATGTGAAGGCACATCCCGATTGTAAATACATTCTGGCGTTTAACGAACCGAACTTCAGCGATCAGGCGAACATGACCCCCCGGCAGGCGGCAGACAGCTGGCCGGCTTTGAAAGCATTGGCCTTGGAACTCGGCCTGAAGATTATTTCTCCGGCATGCAATTATAGCGGATGGTCACAATATAGTACCCCTGCCAAATGGTTCGACGAGTTTTTCCAATATGTGGATATTAATGACGTCGACGGCATCGCCATACACAGTTATATGGGTTGGGCAGTGGCTACGACAGGCTATGTGAAAGAATACATCGACCGGTATAACAAACCCCTTTGGCTCACCGAATTTTGCGCGTGGGATAATTTCACTCAGAATCAGGGTGGAACAGCCTTGCAGCAACGCAAAGAAATGATCGATATGCTCGATTATCTCGAAACCGAACCGATGGTGGCCCGATATGCGTGGTTTATACCCAGACGGGATGAGGTGCAAAATCCGTCATACCCGTATATGGAATTATTGACCAATACCGGCGGTACGGAAAGAGGCGTGCTTACCGAAACCGGAATGGTTTGGACCTATATGTCGTCGTACGATAAAGATTTCTACCATAATGTAGATGCGTGCATCGAAGCAGAACATTATATTGTCAAAAGTCCGGGCGTTTATATGGAACAAACGTCCGATGGAGCGGGAGTTCTCGACGTATACGACTATACCGGCGGTGCCGGGCTTACTTACAATGTCGATGTACCGTCACCGGGCGATTATACCCTTCGTTTGCGGGCATTGTCGAACACCGATGCGGTGTTGGACATCACTTCGGCAAAAGAAACGGTTACGAAAACAGTTACGAATACTTCAAATATGTGGGCAGACAGGGAATTTCCGGTATCGTTGAACGCAGGAAAGCAACAAATCACGTTCAAAATCACTTCAGGAAATCTGAAGTTGAATTATTTTGTGATCACCAATACCGGCGCAACCCCGGATCCGACGCCGAATCCACCCGGAGCCGTTGTACTTCCGCCGCCCGTCGGCGATAATCTGGCGTTGAATAAGCCGATTGAATCGGCAAGCAGCACGACCGATTTGCAACAGGCAAGTTTGGCTGTCGACGGCAATCCCGGTACCCGCTGGGAAAGCCGGCACGGTGAAGACAATAAAATCCTGATCATTGATTTGCAGTCGACCGCGAAGTTGACCGACATCATCATCAATTGGGAAGGAGCCTACGCCTCTCAATACAATGTGGAAGTATCGACGGATCAATCTTACTGGACACGAATTTATGACACGACTTCGGGTGCGGCGGGAGAGACACGGATCACTGTGGATAATGTAGATGCCCGCTACATTAAAATCAATTGCATCAGAAGAGGAACCGTGTACGGATTTTCCATTTGGGAAGTGGAAGCATACGGAACCGTATCGGCGACAGGTATTGCAACGTCCGAAAAACAAACCGTATCGATTTATCCGAATCCGGTGGAAAAAATAGTATATCTCCGGACAGGAGATCAAGACGTAAAAATCATTCTTTCCGACCTGAACGGACGGAAATTATATGAAGGTAAAAATGTAACCTTCGTCGATATGACGGGATATGCTCCCGGCATATACCTGCTTACCGTTCAATTCCCGGACGGGGAGAAACGGAATGAGAAAATTATAAAGAAATGAGAAAATTATAAAGAAATAAAAATCCGCTTCGGAAAATGATCAGGGTTTAAAATAAATCGAATCATGATTTTTCAGGTAGATTTATGGTGTGATAAGTTGTTTTTTAGTTGTTTTTAATGCTGTGGTATGCGAGCCGGGTTATTTCCCGGTGAAAAACTGATTCATTCCGGAGTGGATTTTTAAAAAGAAAGATTATGAAATGTTCATGATACAAAACTATCAACAAGCAAAATGAACCTCATGGACATTTCATGTGACCATAATTAAAAAAATAAAAAATAAGCACATGAAAAATGCAATTGCGACACTGTTATTAGGATGCTTTTTTCTGTTTTCGACGAAAGCACAAGATACGAATATCCTGATTGATGATTTCGAATCGGGAGACAAAGGCTGGGCGCCTGTTGACGCGGGGTGGGTGGACTTTCAAATTGTCGATAATCCGCTCGTTGATGCCGTTAATTCAAGTGCGAAAGTATTGAAAATTACGCGCCACACAGGTACGCAAACTTATGCCGGCGTGATTTTGCGCGATAAAATCTCGCTCACTTTTGGGACATTGCCCGGTATGTATCGTTTTGGCAAAGTGAAATTTCTGAAACCAAAAGCAGGTGAAGTTACCCTTAAACTTGAACTGAACGGCGACAATGGTTCGTTTTCTTCGTCGGCACAATATACTGCCATGAATGCGTGGCAGGAAGTGACATTTGATTTGGGCGGCGCAACAGGAACTGTTTATGACGACTTTTTTATTCAACCTGCAAAAGATGCTGATTTGACAGCTGATGTAACGGTTTATATCGACGATATTTCGTTTGAAATCGACCCCGACGCACAGCCGGTTCCTGACCCTGAGTTACCCGGAACCTTTCAATTGGTGTGGGCCGACGAATTTAACGGAAATTCATACGACACGAATATATGGAGTCCTCAAATTGCCGGCGATGGTTTCGGCAACAACGAATTGCAGTACTATACCGGCAACGCAAACAATATTTTTACGCGGGACGGCTGCCTCGTGATAAAAGCCGTCAAAGAACAGTATCAGAATAGAGACTATACTTCGGGTAAACTTTGGAGTCAGAATAAGAAATATTTCAAGTACGGACGTGTAGAAGCGCGTTTCAAATTGCCGAAAGGCGTCGGAACGTGGCCTGCAATATGGATGATGCCGCAAAGCAGTGTTTACGGCGGCTGGCCTCGCAGCGGCGAGATTGATGTTATGGAATTTGTAGGCTATCAGCCGAACACGATTTTCGGCACCGTGCATTACGGAAATCCCAACCATCAGCAGAGCGGTTCGAGCCTTACGGTCTCCGACCCCGACGCTTTCCACATCATACGTATAGATTGGGAGCCGGGCTACATCAAATGGTATTTGGACGATAGGCTGTTGTATACCTACAATAACGGATACGCAGGCTCGGCGCAGTGGCCGTTTGACCAGAATTTTTACGTGATTCTCAACTTTGCCGTCGGCGGAAACTGGGGGGGAGCGCAAGGCGTAGATACAAGCATCTGGCCTCAGGAGTTTCTGATTGATTATGTGCGTGTGTATCAAAAAGTTGAAGAATCGGGCATCAAAGAAGCATCCGACAAAACATTCAGCATGGAACAACCGACCGGAAACACTCTTCGGTTAACCTTGGCATCGTCGCCTTCGACCATTGAAATTTTCACTGTTTCCGGAAGTAAACTGCTGCATCTGCAATCTGTTGCAAAAGAAGAAACCATTGATATTTCCTCTTATCCGAAAGGAATTTATATCATCCGGGTGACCGGAGATAAAACCGGACGGTCGGATAAGTTCATTAAAAAGTAACAGATTCCGAAAAAGCGGTCTTGTACAATCGGATCGGTCGGAAAGGATCAGAAAGTCACCATACGGATGTGATTGATGCATCTTCTATTGGTATTGGAGCAACGACAATCAACCAATTGCCGGCACAGGCAAATATAAAATATAGATTTCGCCGGACAGCGCCGGCGGTTTGAAAAGAAGTTTTACCGTAACACGATAACCGGCAACCGATTAACTCTTAACTCTTAACTCATAACTCTTAACCCTTAACTCCCATGCCTCGTTTCTGCAACTCTCATATTTTCGCCGCCGAGTACCGGGTATCGGTTATAAAACTGATTCTGTCGGCGATTTTGGTGTTTTGCGGCGGACTTGAAAGTAAAGCATCCGGGTCGTTGATACAGCATGTTTATAATCGGACGTACCTGTCGTTGAACGGGCGGTGGAATTATTTGGTTGATCCGTTGGAAACAGGATATTACGATTATCGTCGTCAGCCTTCGCCGACGGGATTTTTCCAAGACATTCAGGTGGATAATATCAAAACCTACAAAGAATACGATTTCGATTTGGCGCCGGTGATGGACATCCCCGGCGATTGGAACACTCAAAACGACGAACTGTTTTTTTACGAAGGAACAGTTTGGTTCAGACGGATATTCAATTACAAACCGGTTGCGGGAAATCAGGCATTTTTATATTTCGGAGCGGTAAATTACGATGCGAAGGTTTATTTAAACGGCGAAAAAGTCGGCGAACATGTCGGCGGCTATACCCCGTTCAATTTCAAGGTCGATCAATTAATCAAACCCGGAAAAAATACATTGATCGTGAAAGTCGACAACAAACGTTATGCCGATGCGGTTCCCACCGTCAATTTCGATTGGTTCAACTACGGCGGCATCACCCGCGACGTATTGTTGGTGCAACTCCCGCAATCATACATTCAAACATGGAATATCCGACTGAAAAAAGGATCGATGAAAGACCTGTTCGCACAAATACAATTGGCGGGCGACCGCCTGAAACAAAAAGTGACGGTTGAAATTCCGGAATTGAAACTGAAAAAAGAATTGATCACCGACGAAAACGGTTCGGCAGTATTCGAAGCAGCAATCAGTCCGCAACTGTGGTCGCCCGAACAACCGAAATTGTACGCGGTGACCATTACCTCCGAAACCGATAAAGTCAACGATGAAATCGGATTCAGAAGCATCGAAACACGCGGTCGTGAAATCTTACTCAACGGCAAACCGATTTTCCTGAAAGGAATATCGATTCATGAAGAAGCCCCGTTTCGTTCGGGACGCATTTATTCCGTCGAGGAAGATAGAACCTTGCTGAATTGGGCGAAAGAGCTGGGATGCAATTATGTGCGTTTGGCTCATTATCCGCACAACGAACAAATGGTGCGTGAAGCCGAACGCACCGGGTTGATGGTTTGGTCGGAAATACCCGTTTACTGGACGATTCAATGGGAAAACCCGGCAACTTTCGAAAATGCGCAAAACCAGTTGTCGGATATGATCGAACGCGATAAAAACCGTGCAAATGTCATCATCTGGTCCATTGCCAACGAAACTCCGCACGGAGATGCGCGCGACAAATTTTTGTCGAGTTTGTCGACATTTGCCCGCAATAAGGATAACACCCGGCTGATCAGCATGGCGATGGAGCGTTCCGACAAATCTCCCGAAGTGCTTTCCATTCAAGATAAAATGAGCGATTATGTGGATATCGTCAGTTTCAACCAATACGTGGGCTGGTACGACGGAACCACTGAAAAGCTCGATCGTGTACGCTGGGAAATCGACTATGAGAAACCGGTGATCATCAGTGAATTTGGCGCCGGCGCCCCGTTCGGAAAGCACGGCGGCAAAACCGACATCTGGACGGAAGAATACCAGGCCGATTTATACGCCAAAACATTGAAAATGATTGAAGAGAGAATGCCGAAAGTATCCGGCATATCTCCGTGGATATTGATGGATTTTCGTTCACCGAGGCGTTTACTGCCTCAAATACAGGACGGGTTCAACCGCAAAGGTCTTATTTCCGACAAAGGACAAAAGAAAGAGGCGTTTTATGTGTTGCAAAGGTGGTACGGACAAGCTAAGAATTAAGAGTTAAGAATTAAGAGTTAAGAGTTGGGGTTAAGAATTAAAATTTTGAACGTGTTCTTAAACCAATAAAATACGCGGACTCCGGAGAAAGGGTGAAAATCTCCTCCGGATTCCGGTTTTTCGGGAATTAATTAATCAAATGGAAACACTTTTTAAATTCTTAAATTATGAAAAAGAAAAATTCACTTTTAGGATTGATGATGGTATTCGGAATGCTATTATCAAGCGGTAACCTTTTTGCTCAAGGCCCCTTATCTGAAATCTGTGATTGGCCGTATACTCCGAACACAGGAGCGAATAATGTGCCTGTAACAGGTAGCGATGCGTATGTCTTATTTAGTTGGGAGACCGTTGCAAACGGAAATGTAGAAATTTCCATATTTCCACATCCTCTGAATATTGCAGGTGGTACTTTTGACTACGCAGCATTCAGGGGAAACGGAACAGGTATGGCCGCGAATGGATTTAGAGTTGATGGAAATGCAGTAGATGCATATTTTTCTGTTTCCATGAGCGCCGACAGAAAAAAAGTAATATTGACACCTAAACAACCCATTGCTGCCGGTACGCAAATCACTTTCAGCGGTCAATGTGAATATAAAACAACTGACGACAATCCGACCGGTGATGGGAACAATCTATGGCCAACTATACCAAATACTGTTTTCCCTGCTTACACTTATGGTCTGAACTGTACCGGGGTGTATGCTACAAATCTTGCTACGCCGACCAATGTAGCTGTTGTGGATAATATTTTGACTTTTGATGAAGTTTCCGACGCAACAGGATATATTGTAAGAGTGTATTTGGGTGCAACAATGTTACAATCATTTACAGTTCAGGAAACCGGAGAAACAATAAATTTTCCGTTTTCAGGTAATTTTACAGTAACAGTAACAGCCACCGATGATACAGCAACGTATGCCAATTCAGATGAATCTTCATCTGTACCCTGGACGGTAAGTAATGCAGACCAACCCGATTTGCCCGGTTCGAAATATTGCGGAACAACTATAAACGGAAACGTTGGATCAGCTAATTTTTCTGTAGAAACGGACGAAAATGGCGATATATTGGTAAAACTTAATGGAGATACCTATCGAGGCAATGGAGTAAATATTAATGGTTTTACGGTTGCAGGGATCAGTGGAACTGAAGTTCTTGACAAGATTGGCAGCGCTACTGCAAATCCGAATGTTTTCCGTCTGAAAGCAGGCATAACCATACCAAAAGGTACTTTAATCAACTTTAATGGAACAATTGAATGGACAAATGGCGGAGGCTATGGAACAATGCAATTTTTTACGGATTATATTTACGGAACAACTTGTTCGGATGCGACAAAGCCGGTGATAGGATCAGCAAGCGTTGTCGGCGAAGTCAAAGCATGGGGTGTAAATGTCAGCATAAATGCTACGGACAATATAGGTGTTACTCAAATTAAATTAATTGATACAGCAAACGGCTACGAACAGATTTTGCCGGCATTAACTCCAAATGGAACGGGAACCTATCTTTTTAATGAATTGGATGGCAGCACCACCTATAATTTTTCTGTTATAGCCGTTGATTTAGCCGGTAATGAATCTGACCCTGTAGTTTTATCACCCTACATTACATTGGCTACACCCGTTATTACGCTTGATCCGGATTTACTGTCATTTTCTCCGGGCAGTGCCGCTCAAACGTTTACATTGACAGGTTCTAATGTTGCGGGCCCGATTCAATTAAGTGTTCCCGGCGGTTACACGCTTTCTCAAAGCTCGTTCACTCCGGCAGCCGACGGAACAATCGCTGAGACGACTGTAACGGTTACTTGGGTTACCGGCTTGGGAAATCAAATAGTTGTCAGCGGCGGCGGGTTGGAAAACCCGATGAAAGTCAGTTTGACCTACACAAGCGAATTATCGCCATTTTGCAGTTATACAATCACACAGGGTGGGGGAGCAGCATTGACTACTCCGGCATTGTTAAACATAAGTTTAAGTACTGATAAAAAGACCCTTACTTATACAATAGCGCCTTATGATGTAACAGGCGATGCCACATGGAATGGCGGTGCGTTAAATGCTGAAAGGTTCCTTGTTAATGGAGTTGCTCCTGCTGTTGTTCCGACACGCAATTCGGTTGATTCTCATACAATTACAATAACATTCGATTCGCCGTTGACAGATGGTGATGTGATAAGCTATACAACGGGTGCAACATTGGTTTGGACTACGTCAGGCTATACCAATTTTGGCAACAACGGTAATTGTTTTATAGATGCTTGGAATCAAACCTATACTGTCGGCGAGAATAGTTGTGACTGTTCCGACGGCGGAACAAGCATCGAAAAATTGCACATCGATCAGACTTACGGCGTATATCCTGTTCCGGTAACGGATGTATTGTATATTAGCGGCATCACCGGCAGTACTGCGATACGCATATCGGATGCTCAAGGCAGAACAATCATGACGCGGCAAACAAGCGGTAACGTAGATGTATCGTCGCTGACGAGTGGTTTGTATATCCTCTTAATCGACAATCAGGCTGTACCGTTTATCAAGAAATAAGGTACTTCGGGTCGAAAAAAACATTTAGAGTAGTAGCAAAATAATCAAAATGACATTAAAAGCTAAAGTTAAAAGTTAAGAGTTAAGAATTAAGAATTAAGAGTTTTTAAGAATAGAAAGTTTAAAATTAAAAGTTCATGAATAAACATAAAAAACATTCACATTCCACAACTCTTAATTCTTAACTCTTAACTTTTGATTCAGTATTGTTAAACAAAAATTAAAAAAAACCTTATGAAAAAGATGATTACAAAAGCAGGCTTATTTCTGGCAGCGGTATTGTTGGCCGGAAATATAAACGCACAAACGGAAGCGGTAATAGGTTCGATGACAGGCAACGGATTGTCTTTGTATCCGCAACGTAACGGAGCGGCTCCGGGTACTCCCATTGCCGGAGTTACTTTCGATTTCAAAATGGTGACTGTCGGCTCAAAAACGTGGGCTTGGACAAATTTAACGGGGCAGACTGTTTCCGCTGACGGGTGGGCATCACAACTTCGTTACTGGGAACCCGCAAAAACAGAAATTAATTTAACGGGAAGAGCAAATGGAAACCGGCAGACTTTTGGGAGCGCCCGCCTGCCGAATCAGAATCCTGTTACGGTTACTTTTTTTCAATCTTGGAATAATCAGTTTTATGAAACAGCTGATTTTACTTACGATTACACGCAGGTAAATTCCGCGGATGCAGCCGACCAAACCGCGCCTGTGCTTGCTGTCCCCACTGTTGTAACCCAAACGGCACAACAACTCAACCTGTCGCTCTCGGCGACCGACGATTCGGGTAACTTTTTTTATTACATCGAAGATGCGGCAAACAATTTTGCGGAAGTATCCTTTTTCAATGACGTAACATTGACGCTTACGCCCGGAGTGGTTTATACTTTTTCGGTGTATGCCGTCGACTTTTCGGGCAATCGGAGCGAAGTTCAAACGGTTTCCACGGAATATGTTGAACCGGTATATATTACCGAAGGAACGGCGCAGGCAATTTCTTTCAAATTAGACAGCCGTTCGCTCACCGAGCTGAAAATCGAATGTACTTCCGATCAATTTATCGGGGATGCTTTCGTAAAATTAGAAATAAACGGGGTATCGCTGGATCCGAAAGAATGGAAACCGACAATCGACCAAACGACCGGTACGAAAACGTATCAGATCATTGTTCCTGCCGGTGATGTGCCGGGCTGGGCGAAAGGTGCGATTCTTGCTTTGAATCTCGGCTATATCACTATGCCTATCGGAGACTGGGGACATTATGTGATTGAAAATTCAACAATTACAGCAGGAGAGAACACCGGTGCGCCCATTTTGCATGAAATCGGTACAGGGGTTGATATTGACGAACCGACACTTCCCCCGACTTATGTGTGTGACGGAAACGATGTTTTATCCGGTGTTTCTCTCAGTGCGGGAGTTCTTTACTACGCTCCGGAATGGGCTGCTTCAACAAATTATACCGAAACATGGGAAAACGGCATATTAACGCTCCATTTAGGCGATGCAACTTACGAAAGTTGGCAGGCTCAATTTCCTCTCGCGTGTGCCATGCAATCATTGGCAGCCGGAACAACTTATTTCCTTTCCTTTGATATTCAAACGACGAAAGATTTGCCCCGTGTGTATCTGAAGGTGCAAAGAGATGGGGACCCATACAATGATTTTTACATTGATATTCCTTCTTTGAATGTTTCTGCCGGAACCCGGACGGTCAGCGGTATTTTCGAGAATACGGGCGGAACCACCATTACTGCATTTGACAAGATTTTATTTGATTTCGGCGGTAATCCTGCCGATGTAGATATTGTTATTTCAAACATAACAATTTGCGATAATTTCAAAGAGCAACCTACTACAGCTATTTCGGCAACGCCGTTGATTCAAGGTATTTCTTTCAGCCGGGATGCCGATGCCATTTATATTTTTGCCGAAAAAGGTGTTGCTTCCGCCAAATTATTTGCAGTCAGCGGACAAACGATCGCTTCAGGAGTGTCTGAAATCAACACGGCTTCATTGGCTAAAGGTATTTATATCTTAAGCGTGAAAGATACGTCAGGCAATACGGCATCATTTAAGATTGCCGTAAAATAATTGAATAAGAGTTAAGAGTTAAGAATTAAGAGTTAGGAGTTAAGAGTTAAAAGATAAAAATCATAAATGAAAAATTCATGAATAAACGTAAAGATCATTCACATTCCACAATTCTTAACTCTTAACTCTTAACTTTTAATTCTTAACTCTTTTTCCTATGAAAACGTTATTCCCGGTCATGCTCTTTTTGTTTTTTACCGTCGGTTCCGGCACTATGCAAGGTCAGACGTTGGATGCACGCATTCAAGCGCTGATGAGTCAAATGACCGATCAGGAAAAAATAAACCAGTTGATTAACGACGGATTCGGCACAACGCCGGGCAATTCCCGTTTGGGAATACCGGGATTTGACATGAGCGACGGTCCGCACGGCGTTCGTTTCAACGACAGCCGGAACAGCGGACAAACCGCTACCTCTTTCCCTACCGGAATCGCCATGGTGTCGACGTGGGACGAAGAGACGGCTTATCGGGTGGGAGATGCGTTGGGGACGGAATTTTGGGCGTTCGGATATAATGTCGCTTTGGGCCCGTGTGTAGATCAGTCGCGGGATCCCCGCGGCGGAAGGAATGCCGAAAGCGGCGGAGAAGACACCTATTTGAGCGGACAGATCAATAAAAATGTGGTTAAAGGACTTCAAGGCGTTTATCCCGTCATTGCTTCCGTCAAGCATTATTTGGGCGAAAGCCGGCAAACCGAGGGGAATAACCAATATTACCGCCACAATGCCAAATACACCGCTTCCGAACGGTGGCTGATGGATTTTCTCGGATACAACTTCCGCACGACCATGCAGGAGTCGGGAGCATTGAATATCATGGATTCGTATAATTTTTTCAACGGCGTCAAATTGTCTGAAAATACAGAAATGCTTCAAACCATTCTCCGCGACCGTTGGGGATTTCCGTTCTTTGTCGTGTCGGACTGGGGAAACATCAACAACAGCGAAAATGCGATTAAAGCGGGAACCGATGTGTGTATGGGCGACGGCTCCTACACATCAAGCCCGTTGAGATATTCGGTCGATTTGCCGGACATCATCAAAACAGCCGAAGGCCGGGATGCCATCGACAAAGCGGTTTACCGCGTGTTAAAAACCAAAATCATCAACGGCATGCTCGACCAAAACCGTCCGGCAAGTAATCGGAACAATGCCGGAACACCTCAAATCACAGCGATTAATCAAGAAGCGGCACGAAAATCCTTGATTTTGTTAAAAAATCAAGACAACATACTGCCGTTGCCTAAAAATATTATCGTGGCCGTAATCGGGCCGAATGCCGCCGAAGCCGGCCTGAACTGTTCGGGCAGCAGTGCGACCAATCCGCCGTATGCCGTCAGTATATTGGAAGGCATTCAAAATAAGATCGGCAGCGCCAATGTGCTGTATGCCAAAGGATGCAACAGAAATGATAATGATATTTCCGGATTCGGCGATGCCAAAGAAAAAGCCCGGCAGGCCGATGTCGTCGTGTTTGCCGGAGGATTGAGCCGTTACGAAGAAGGCGAAGGGTTTGCCGAAGGGTGGGACAGAAGCACCATTTATTTACCCGGCAGGCAACAAGAGCTGATCAAAGAATTGGCGGCTGTCAATCCGAATATCGTGGCGGTCATTCAATCGGGCGGCGTATGTTCCGTGCATGATGCACTGAGTTCGATCAAAGGATTGGTTTATTCGTTTTATGCCGGACAAGAAGCCGGAATCGCGATGGCGGATGTTTTGTTCGGCGATTACAATCCCGCCGGACGCATGCCGGTAACCATGGCGCAAAGCGAAAGTCAGTTGCCGCCTTGGAACGAAAGTTTCGACGATGATTACGGAACCGGGTACCGTTGGTTCGACGAAATGGGATATACGCCCGAATACGCTTTCGGGTTCGGATTGTCGTACACCTCCTTCTCTTATTCGAACATGACGGCGCCCGTGTCGGTAAAAGCCGGAGAGCCTTTTTCGGTGACGGTCGATGTACAGAATACGGGAACCCGCGACGGAGAAGAAGTGGCGCAATTATATCTGTCGGCGCCTTCCGGTACGGTTTGGATGCCGAAAAAAGAATTACGCGGATTCAAACGAATTACATTGAAGGCGGGAGAAACAAAAACGGTTACGTTTAATCTTTGCGCCGACGACTTTTATTATTGGAATGAAACGACCGGACAATACGATGTGTTGCCGGGCGGTTACACCTTTAAAGTCGGCGGTTCGTCCGATCATTTACCGTTGTCGAAAACCGTATCGTTCCAAGATTCCGATAAAAAGCCCGATCTCAAGATCACCCGGTTGTACACCGTCCCCCGTTATCCGCAACAAGGCGAAAACGTAAGGTTTTATGCGTTGGTCAAAAACCAAGGAAATAAACCGGTTGACGGAACATTTGACCTTGATTTCCGGGTTGACGATCAATTGGCGGCCTCTGCGAATGACGTGGCCGAACCCATTGCTCCGGGACAAGTCAGATTAATCGAATCAGACGGAACATGGACGGCCCGGGGCGTCGAAAAATATGCCGTTTCGGGGACGGTTAATGTCAAAAATACCGTCGACGAGTGGGATAATACCAATAATACCGCCGGCAATATCTTGGAAGTATTGCCTCCGTCGCCGGTCAATCCGGCCTTGAAAAAACCGGTTGAATACACGGGCGGGATTCAAGACAATGATGCCCGATATGATGCATCGAATCTGACCGACGGCATGTTGTCAACCCGCTGGGCAAGTCCGCACGGGCAAGACAACAAAGTGTTGATCGTCGATTTGCAGGAAATATACACGATTTCGAAAATTGTCATCACGTGGGAAACCGCTTATGCCTCCGAATTTACGGTCGAACTGTCGACGGATAAATCCGGATGGACGCAGGTTTATTCCGGTTCGGGGATCGTCGGAATGCAAAATCTTCTGGTCAATCAAGTTTCGGCCCGTTATGTCAAAATCAATTGCATTAAAAGAGCCACCCGGTGGGGATTTTCGATTTATGAAGCCGAAGTGTACGGAACCATGCCCTCCGGCATCCTGTCCGGCAACAAGTCCGATCCGGGAATTTATGTTTCCGGCAAAAAGCTCTATTTCTCGAACCCGGCAGCCAAAAACGTACCGGTCAAAATTTATGACGGATACGGAAAATTAAGATTTGCCGGGCAAATTCGGTCGGGAGGTTTTATCACAAATCTTCAAGATTGGGAATCCGGCGTTTATTTCGTCAATTATCCCGGAGCAAAAGAAGAAGAGGTCCGGAAAATTATTATTTAATCTTAAACAATTGATGTCATGAGAAAGCTCATCGCTCTGTTTGCTTTTTTCCCTTTTGCCGTAACCCTTTTCTCCCAACAGGCGATACCATCGGGAAAAGGCAGCTATGCGGAATACCCTCCGGCGGCTGTGGTCTATGAAGACGGTTATTTTGCCGCTCCGTATGATTGGTTTGTACAGGCGCGGCCGGAATTGAATCTTCACGAAAATGTGCGGAACAGACCGATTCCGACCAATAAATGGTGGACGGATTTTATTTTTCGCGGATTGGGACGTACCCAACCGACGGTTTCTCAACCGCCGGTTACAGTTACGACCACCGGCGATCGTTTCGGCAGCGAAGCATGGGCTTATCCGCAGGTGGTTACGGCATCAGCCGAAGGCTTTAACATTCTGTTTCCGAAAGGATTTTCCGGTGGAGGAATGAACAAGGGAAATCCGTTGAAGATCAATGCGACTTCGGTATTGCAGGCGGATGACGAAAATATTTTGTTTACCGATTTCGAAACTGCGACATGGCCGACGGGATGGACGGTTTCAAACAATACGCAAAGTATTCCGGGACCGATGGCAACCGCTGAAATTACGCAAACGCCCCGACCGGCCGGGTATGTCGGAGATCGTTTTGTCAATACTTATAAAGGGGATGGAGCGCGGCTAACATTGATTTCTCCGAAATTTACGATTCAAAAAAATTACATCCGGCTATATGTCGGCGGCGGAAACTATCCCGATGCCACCTATGTCGGACTGTTTATCAACGGAACGCGCGTTTTATCCGAAACGGGACAAAACAGCGGGAATCTGACGCAACGCACGTGGGAAGTATCAGCCTATAAAGGGCAAGAAGCGGAGATTCGGATTGTGGACGATTCCGGCGGCGGCTGGGGATTTATCATGTGCGATGAAATCATCTTCACCGACAGTCAATTCGGCGGTTCCGGATATACGCCCGATTTCCGGACATCCGCCGCCAAAGTCTATGATTGGACGGATTTGGGATTCACATTAAGAAGCGAAAACGACGGAAAAACGATGGATGCGGTAATTATTCACGGAGTACCGTTTGTATATATTGAAATGAACGGCCTCTATCCGATATTGGTTCCGGGCGGAACGGCTTCCGCTTACGATGCGTCGGGAAATAAAATAGAAACGTTCCCGGCAACCGTCAATGCATTCACCATCGAGTTCGACGGTCGTGTATACGGCATTCACGCGCCGACGGGCAGTAAGGTGCATCAGTCGAAAGGCGGCGATTTTCAACTGGAAACCCCTTCGGATAAACGTTTCGTGGTGGTTTCGGCGCTTCCCGACCGGTCATTTTTGGCGGTGTACGATCAATATGCACGAAATAAACCGGGCAATATCCGGTTTGATTACGAATATAAAACAGCCGAAGGAAAAATTGTCACGACGTTTGACATGGACGCCAAAAACATGGAAACGGGCATCGGCGGACAAGAAACGTTGATGTGCTTTTTGTCGCATCATTACCGGACGACGACCAAGAATTTTGATTTTATCCCCGGCGCCGATTACCGGATGTTTATCGGCCTCATGCATACCGGTGCCGCCAAGTCATTCTCGTTGTCTTACGATTTCGGCGGAATGCCTCCTTACCTGCCCGAACCGTTGGATATGCCGCAAGAGCGGAAAGAGATGTTAAATTCGTTATTGACGTATTATTCCACACATTTCGGACGGAACGGCAATACTTACGCAAAAGGACTCGGAGAACAAAGTACCGGCATGTTGATGGCCAAGACGTTGAACCATTCCGGGTTCGACCTGTTCAAAAACGGCCTGAAAACCGAATTTGCCGACTGGTTTACGTTCGATGAAGCGGAAAGAACGCAGAAATCGTATTATTTTGCACAATATCCCGATTATGGCGCCGTGATCGGATTTCCTCCGGGATACGGATCGCAAGGATTCAACGACTTGCATTTCCATTACGGTTATTTTGTCGTGGGAGCCGCCCGTTTGATGATGGTCGACAAAGAATTTAAGCGGGATTATTCGGATATGGTGAAACTGATCGCACAATCGTATGCCGATTGGAATCATTCCGATAACGTGGGTACCGGCAATCAACAACCGTTTTTGCGGACGTTCGATCCTTATTTGGGGCATTCCTTTGCGGGAGGAACCGGCGACGGCGGCGGCAATAATCAGGAATCGACTTCCGAAGCGATCAATTCATGGTTCGGAATTTACCTGCTCGGAGTCGAATTAAACGATAAAAGCATTATCGATGCCGGAGCCGTGGGGTATTTGCTCGAAAATATTTCCGCAGGCGAATATTGGTTGGATTTGTACGGCGATAACCTTCCCGATACCTATCCGTATGACTATGTCGGCATATTAAGAACAGACAATGTTGCGATGGCCACGTACTTTTCGGGTGATCCGGCCTGGGCATTGGGAATACAGGCTTGCCCGGTGGATTTTTATTACACCGGCTTCGGATTGAATCCCGAAAAAATGACGTCAATCAATGAATCCATGTTTAAATTACGAACGGCGGCCAATGCCGAAAATTATCCCGGAAATTCCGATCCGTATGAAAACATCAAAGCGATGGGGCCGTATTTGGGCGGCTATTTGCTGAATATCATGAATTTTGTCGATCCGGCGAAAGCGGCGCAATGGTTGGATGAATTTTGCAATGATCCGGCAGTGGGACAAGAATGGCGGAATCATCTCAACACCGCGACCAATTATTTCCTGAGCAATGCGATGATCACCTACGGAAAGCCGGCACGGGGATATCATACAAGCATTCCTTCCGGCGCTGTATATCAAAACAATGACGGAGAATTGACGTACTTGTTGTATAACCCGACCGGTGCCGACGTGGATGTCGATATTTACAAAGACGGCATTAAAATAGAAACCGTGAGGGTGGGAGCAGGCGTGTATTACAATTCGAGAATGTCGGGCGTTCAAAAACCTTCTGTTGCCGTCACTTCGTTGAAAGACGGAGACAAAATCGCTTCGAACAAAAACGTGAAAGTCACGATGTCGGCAAGCGATAAAGACGGAAGAGTGATCGCCGTGGAGCTGTATTTCAATGGGGAACAGGTCGGAACGTCCTATACCGAATCGTTTGAAGTATCATTCGTACCCGGGCAATATACCGGAACGGCCGAACTGAAAGCCGTTGCCATTGATAACGACGGAAATAAAAGCGAACCCGCCGTCATTCATCTGACCACGATAGAGCAGACGCCGTTCAACGGAACGCCGTGGAATGTTCCGTCGCAAACGATTTATGCCGTTCAGTTTGATGAAGGAGGCCCCGAAGTTGCCTGTCACGACAACGAAATCGGCATGCAGGGCGGAACGAGTTACAGACCGGGAACCGGAGTCGAAACGGAAGGGACGACTAATATTCCGAACAGTAACATCGGCTGGACCAACACCGGCGAATGGTATGAATATACCATCAATGTTCAAGCAGACGGTGTATATGCGATGAATGCACGATTGGGATCTGCAAACGGCGGAGCGTTGCGCGTTTTTGTCGACGGCGAAGATTTGACCGGCCCGGTTCCCGTGGCCGTTGGTTCGGGCTGGGCGTTTTTTGACATGTTTGTCGCAAACATTCCGTTAAAAAGCGGCAAACGCATCATGCGTGTGATGATCGATAGAACCGGCGCGAATCTGAATTCCTTCAAATTTACATTGACCGGAAATGCGTTGCCTTCGGAAGTGGATGCGGGAGATGATCAAGTGGTGAGGTATCCCGAAAATAATTCGGCGACATTGACGGCTGTGGCTGTGACCTATGGTGCCGCCGTCGTTACGAAATACGAATGGACGCAAACGGATGCCAACCCGGCGGTGACGATGTCATCACCCGATCAACCGTCTGTCAACCTGTCGAATCTGACGTTGGGTACCTACACGTTTGAAGTGAAGATCACCGACAGCAACGGAGCGACCGCCGCCGACAACGTGGCGGTGTTGGTAAGACCCGGAAACTTTGCTCCGATAGCGGTACCCGGAAGTGATCGAACCATTAATCTCGGCGAAGACTTAATGCTCGACGGCAGTGAGTCCGTTGATCCCGACGGCACCATCGTCAAATATGAATGGGCGCAAACAGATGTAAATTCACCGGCAATGATTCTGCAAAACGATCCGTCCGATCCGACGGCAACGGTAACCGGATTGGAACCGAATAAGCTGTATATTTTCCGGTTGACCGTGACCGATAATCAAAACGAGACCGGATATGCCAATGTGCGGATTTTTGTAGCCGGAGCAACCGGTAGCGGAGATTCCTTTACATCCGGAGTGACGATATATCCCAATCCGTTTGTCGATCGGTTGATCATTCAAGCCGGAAAGACGGATGGATTTAAAAAATTGAGGGTAACCACCGTCACCGGAAGCCTTGTACTCGAACAAAACATTCAAAACATGCCGGTAATCGAAGTGAATACCTCCGGTCTGAAACGCGGATATTATATATTGACGTTGTATTCCGACAAAGGAATCGTTTCCCGTAAAGTGGTGAAATAATGAAGAAAGCCGCCGTATAAGTAACAGACAGATTCGTTCATAGGGTGCATTCTACCATTCATATCGAATGAAGGTATTTATTGATCCGAACTTTTAACTTATTTTCACTGTTAATCTTTATTAACCTATTTTTTAAAAAATTTAAAATACTATGAATAAAATCTGCATTTTACCGCGTCCTTATGTCTTGACACCCGTTGTAGAGCTGTCGGATGCGATTTTGGTCGTTTATCGCGGAGGAAACGGAATCGGTCAGGCAACGGCCGAATGTATTTTCGACGATTTTGTTCCTTCGGGAAAACTTCCGTTCCAACTCCCGCGCTCGCAAAGTCAAGTGGGGACGGATAACATCAACGATCAGATCGAAAAATGGGAATTGCCGTATGATATCGGAGCTACCGATGCCGAACGATTGATTATCCGGAGTTACATCGATCAGGATTTGCCGGTGCCGCCGATTTTCGGGGATCCGCTTTTCCGGTACGGATTCGGCATTCAAGGATTCGGAACCCCGGATGAAACAGCGCCGGAACCGTTTGATCTGATTGCTCCGGAAGACTATACCGCAACGTCGTCCACCTCCATGACTTTTTCGTGGGAGCCGGCTTCTGATCCCGAATCATCGATTTCGTATTATGAATTTTACCTCGACGAGGTGAAACGGGCTGAGGTAACGACAACCGATTATACGTTGGATCTGTTGGAAGCCGGCGATCATACGTGGTATGTGAAAGCCGTGAACGGGGCGAAATCAGCTCAAGCTTCAACCTCGGTTTTCAACTTTACGATTATTCCGACAGCTGTTATTCCGGCAAATGAAAGCGAAGGCGGATTAAAGATTTATCCGAACCCGGTTGTCGGACGGTTTACCGTCGATTTGTCCGGATCAGACTACTTGAATCGGTTGAAAATCGTCGATGTCTCCGGAAAAATAATCATGAAGAAACCGATTGATGCGGAAATTATGCAAATCGATCTTTCCGGTTATCCGTCGGGTATCTATTTCCTGACCGTTTTCGGAGACACCGGGATTGTTGTTGCGAAGATAATCAAGAATTAAATGTTTTTTACGAAAATACTGACCCTGCTTTTTTCTGTTTTTCCGGTGATTCCCTGTTTAACCGAGTGGGATTCTACGGAAAGAAATTATTGTCGGAATGGGTATGAATCCGATTCTTGGGATCGGGAGGGGATGTATTTTACCGGCCTGCATTCATATCCTCCGTCTTTTTTGAAACCTGCTTTTTTCCCGGTACGGAAAATGAATCCGGATAGGATGAATCGACTGCAAGCGGAAATATTATTCGAAATTCAACCCCTCCGGTACCGGACGAAAATCGTGCGGGCGGCTTATTTCATTTTGATTGCGGCAAGTCTGTATCTGTTGTTTCGATGGTTATTAAATCGGGAAAGGGTACGACAAAAGGAAAAATCGGAAAAACAAAAAACGGAGGAACTGAAAGATCTGGAAGAGATTTTCAGAAAACAACAGGATGAACGGGACAAGGAAATGATGCTGCAAATCAAAGTGCTGGAACATGAATTGAAAGTCAAAAACAATGAATTGACCCATTCGAAGATGAACATTGTGGAGAAAAACAAAATTTTTAATTTGGTGGATAACGGGTTAAGCCGAATGATTGCCGACCTGAAATCGGAAAAAGACAATGAGATGGGGTATAAATTGCGCCGGCTTCGGGCAAAAATAAAACAAAACATCACGCAGGACGATTATTGGGAAAAAGTAGAAAAAATTTTTGATTCGGTGCATGAAGATTTTTTCAAAAAGCTGACGGAAGCCTATCCCGATTTAAGCAAAACCGAACGAAAAATATGTGCATACCTTCGCATGAATTTATCGTCCAAAGAAATAGCTCAACTCACCAATATTGCCCCCGGTAGCGTGGAAGTAACCCGCTATCGCATCCGGAAAAAAATGGGATTGAAAAGAACGGACAGTCTCATCGAAATCTTACGCAAAATATAGGAGCGGATATTCAAAACAAACTCAACTGTTCTTCGGGTACTTGCTTTTTCCGGCTTTTGCTTTTCGGCGGCTGAATGACTTTTTGTTCCGAGAATAACCGGCGTAGATAATCGGGATTGAGGTCTTGTGTCGAAAGAGAACTCAATTCGTTGCATGTGATGAAATATCGGGCTCGTTTCATCACAACGCCCATCTTTTTCAAATGCTCGGAATTGATTTTTCCGTACCGGCGGGACGCGACGATTAATTGAGCCGACTTGACGCCGATTCCCGGGACACGTAAAATTATTTCGTAATCGGCGGTATTGATGTTGACCGGATACAATTCCGGATGACGAAGCGCATAACTCAATTTCGGATCCATGGTCAGATCCAGATTCGGGTGTTGATCGTCTACGATCTCGTAAGCGTTGAAATGATAAAAACGCATCAGCCAGTCGGCCTGATACAACCGGTTTTCCCGCACCAACGGCGGGGTGGTGAGGGCCGGAAGGCGTTTATCGTAACCATTGACGGGAATGTATCCCGAAAAATAAACCCGTTTCAAATTCGGACGTTGATACAAATGAGTGGATAATGTCAGAATTTGTTTGTCGGTTTCCGGAGTCGCGCCGATGATCAGTTGCGTGCTTTGTCCGGCCGGAGCGAAACGCGGCGCCTTACGGAATTTCTTCCGTTCTTCACGGTTTTCCAGAATCCCTTGATAAATGTATCCCATCGGTTTCAGGATGCTGGAATAATCCTTATCCGGAGCAATGATTTTCAGATGTTGTTCGCTCGGGATTTCCATATTCACGCTCAACCGGTCGGCATACAGTCCGGCTTCGGAGACTATTTCGCGACTTGCACCCGGAATACTTTTCAAATGGATGTATCCGTTGTACCGGTGAATCAGCCTCAAATCTTTGGCTACACGCACCATGCGTTCCATGGTATAATCGGGGCTTCTCACCACGCCCGAACTCAAAAACAGCCCTTCGATATAATTTCTGCGGTAAAATTCGAGGGTCAGTTCCACCAATTCGCTCACCGAAAACGTAGTGCGCGGCACATCGTTATTCCGGCGGTTGATGCAATACGCACAATCGTACATGCAATGATTGGTCAGCATGATTTTGAGCAGAGAAACACAACGTCCGTCTTCGGTAAAACTATGACAAATTCCCCAACCGGAGGTATTGCCCAACGCATTCCCCGTATTTTTGCGCGTATGACCGCTCGATGCACATGAAACATCGTATTTGGCGGCCTCGGCGAGAATCTTTAATTTATCGAAAACCTGCTCTTTCATGAATTACAAAAGTAAAAATAATAAAGACAACCCGAAAGTTGTCTTTATTATTTTTTAAATTAGTTTTAAACCGGTTATCTTCCGCCATCGACTTACGAAGTACGCAAACGTTGTCCGTTTTTCACGCCTTTTGTGGGGGATATATTATTCAATTTACACAATTGGGCCAATGACAAACCGTGTTTTCTGGCTATTTTGTTTAACGTGTCGCCATTTTTGACCGTATAATATCCGATCTGTTTTTTGGTATATTTTTCGGCTTTAATTCTCGCTCTTTCAACATTTTTGCTGTTGAAAACATACGTGTCGGTATGAGTCACCTCGTTGGCAAAGTCGAAAACCTCCACCGGATTGATCGGTTGCCCTTTTACTCTGATTTCAAAATGCAGGTGAGGCCCCGTGGATCTTCCGGTATTTCCACCCAATGCGATCGGTTGTCCTGCCTTGACATTGTCACCTTCCGCTACCAGAAAGCCCGATAAATGCCCGTAAACCGTTTCAAAACCGTTGTTATGTCTTATCACCACGTAATTGCCGTAACCGTTGGATTCATAGTTACAGATACGCACTTTTCCGGAGAATGCGGCGTAAATGGAGTCTCCCACTTCTAATTTAAGGTCTGTCCCATAATGCATCCGTTTACCTCTGAATCCGAAATTCGATGTAATATAGGTTCCGCGGACGGGAGAACAGAATTTAGAGACATCGATGACCAAAGAATCCGGTAATTTTATATCCATATTTTTATACGGATTAACCCGTTCGGTATTCCAATCTTCACCATACAAATTGGAGGCGGGAAAGTTTTTCGTTTCGTTTTTCAGGCTGTAAGTCATCATTAAGGAATCAACCAGACCGATTTCTTTTTTGATATCTCCTTGAGACGCCAATAGATTTTTATGGGCGATGGAATGTGTGCTTGCCTGTTGTTTCCCTGAACGTTGTGTTTGTCCGGCGACTGTAAAAGAAAGGAGAGTGAAACTCCCTGCCAGAAAAACTGTTTTAAAATTGTTTTTTGATAAATAATTCATGCGTTTTAATCCTTTAGTTCATTCGGGGCATACGTGAAATGAACGGTTGCCGATTCGTAATCATACAATTCTTGTGCATTAAAAAAGCGCTTGATTTCAGTTTCTGCCGCTTCGGGTGAATCCGAAGCATGCACTACATTTTCTTGTATGCTCATGCCAAAATCGCCGCGGATAGTGCCGGGATTCGCCTCGCGCGAATTGGTGACTCCGCAAAGAGTTCGAACCACAGCTACCGCATCTGCACCTTTCCAACAACACAAAATCACGGGAGCAGCCATCATTGATGCAAGGATCGACGGAAAAAAAGGTTTGGAACTGAGATGACTGTAATGTTCAGTCAATATGCCGGGAGTGAGTTGAACCATTTTCATACCCACTAATTGCAAGCCTTTTTTTTCGAATCGGTTAATTATTTCACCAATCAATCCTCTTTGAACTGTACCGGGTTTTAGTATTACAAAAGTCTTTTCCATCATAAATTCAGAGTATACTCCCTCATTATCATTTATTTAATTATGCCAAAGTAATAATTTTTTTTCCATGTAGTCTTAACAAAGTAACTTATTTTAACATATTGAATTGTTAAAATAAATGAATCTAAGTATAACTAATTAAGATACAAATGCTTATAAAAAGTATGTTTTATAACATGTTTTTCTGAATTTAATGTTAATTAACTGATTATTCCCCAATTTTCAGTATGGTTTCGAAGGTGCATCAATTGTTTTTTGATTATTTGATGATTATCCTTATTGAGTTCCGGATCATGATCCAGTAATTGTTCGGCCATATTCCTTGCGAATTGCATGATTTGGGAGTCTCGTACAATATCGGCGATTTTCAGGGCAAAAGGATCGCCGCTTTGCAAGGTACCTTCCAAATCGCCGGGACCGCGGAGTTTTAAATCCGCTTCGGCGATTTCAAATCCGTCGTTACTTTCGACCATGATGGAAAGTCGTTTGCGGGTATCGGCCGAAATTTTGTAGGAAGCAAGCAAAATACAATAAGACTGTTCCGCTCCCCGTCCGACGCGCCCCCTTAATTGATGCAGTTGAGACAAGCCGAACCGTTCGGCATTTTCGATGACCATGACGGAAGCGTTGGGAACATTCACCCCCACTTCGATCACGGTCGTGGCAACCATGATGTGAGCTTCGCCGGATACAAAGCGTTGCATTTCCGCGTCTTTTTCGGGCGCGGGCATTTTACCATGTACCATGCATACCCGAAATTCTTTGAATGCTTCCTTGATATGTTCGTATCCGTCTTCCAGATTTTTGAAATCCATCTTTTCGCTTTCCTGAATCAACGGATACACAATGTAAATCTGCCTTCCCGCTTGAATCTGCTTCCGGATAAATTCGTACAGTCCGGCGCGTTTATTTTCGAACCGGAGGATGGTTTGAATCGGCTTTCGTCCCGGCGGAAGCTCGTCGATGACCGATACGTCCAAATCCCCGTAAACCGTCATGGCCAATGTGCGCGGAATGGGAGTGGCGGTCATGACCAACACATGAGGCGGCCGGATATTTTTTTTCCACAATTTGGAACGCTGGGCAACGCCGAAACGATGTTGTTCGTCGATGATGACTATTCCCAGATTATGAAATTGAACGGGTTCTTCAATCAGCGCATGCGTTCCGATAAGGATGTGAATGTCGCCCGATTGTAATTCGGCAAGCAATCCGGTTCTTTTTTTCTTTTTGGTGGAACCGGTCAGCAATTCGACCTTTACGTTCATTCCCTCCAACAACGACCGGATGCTTTCGAAATGCTGATTGGCCAGAATTTCCGTCGGAACCATCAAGCACGCCTGATAGCCGTTGTCTAACGCCATCAGCATGGACATCAGCGCGACAAGAGTTTTTCCGCTGCCTACATCGCCTTGCAACAACCGGTTCATTTGTTTTCCGCTGCCCACATTGGCACGAATTTCACGCAGCACCCGTTTTTGCGCGTTGGTCAGTTCAAACGGCAGATTTTCGGTATAAAACGTGTTGAAATAATCCCCGATTTTTCCGAACACGAATCCGTCCGATTTTTCCCGCCGTTCTTTGGCATACCGGAGAATATTCAACTGAACATAAAAAAGCTCTTCAAATTTCAACCGGTACTCGGCTTTTCTCAAAATATCGGGATTTTTGGGAAAATGAATGTTGCGCAACGCTTCATCTAAAGAAATCAGCCGGGCATCGGCAATGATTTCGGGCGAAAGAGTTTCGGGCATCGGTTGCGGAACGGTTTGTATCAGACCGAAAACTATTTTTTGAATGGCTTTGGAATTTAGAAAATGAGTTTTCATTTTCTCGGTCGTGTTGTAAAGTCCCGATAATCCCGCGCCTTTCGACGAAAGTTCTTCCGGTAAATCGATGTCGGGGTGAGCGATGTTGATCCGCCCGGAGAAAAGAGTCGGTTTTCCGAAAATAATATAATCTTTGTTCAGTTTATATTTCTCGACGACAAATTTCAGTCCTTTGAACCACACCAAATCAATGAATCCCGTTCCGTCGGTGAATTTGGCGACCAATCGCCGGTTGCGGCCTTCCCCGAATGTTTCGAAAAACGTGATCCGTCCGTTCAGCTGAATATAAGGCATATTGCCGTCGATTTCGCGAATCCGGAAAATCTTGCTGCGATCGATGTATTTATACGGAAAATAATACAACAAATCTTCGGCAGAAAACAAATTCAATTCCTTGTTCAGCAGTTCCGCTTTTTTCGGCCCCACACCCGGCAAATATTTGAGGTCTTGTTTCGATAAATCCATCACCTGATCTCAATCGGTTCGCCCAAAAATTTTGGGTCTTTCCCGATCAGTAAATCGATGAAGACCTTTACCCGGGCAAAAATTTCTCTTACTTTCACTTTAAATCCGAGAGGTATTTCGACATCCCGTGCATTATACCCGACCGCATTTAATCCGTAATTTTCGGCAATAAAAACGGCACGCTCGTTGTGAAATTTCTGCGAAATAACGGTAAAAGACGATTGTCCGAAAATCATGTTGATCCGTACCACTGAATCCAACGTGCGAAACCCGGCATAATCCAAATAAATTTTTTCTTTCGGAATGCCCTGTTCCATCAAAGCTTTTTTCATGTCTTCCGGTTCATTATAGGAATGATGCCTGTTGTCGCCGCTGACGACGATGTATGAAATCTTTCCCGCTTTGAACAAATTCGCGGCGGCATCGATCCGGTATTTGAAATACGGATTGAGGGTGTTCGCCCGCAAATACTTGGAAGTGCCTAATACCAGCCCTACCTTATTATAAGGAACTGCATTTATATTTTCATAAACGTTGTATCGGGTTGCCGAATTTATTTTATAATTGGCAAGCCAAACTGACATACCGGCAATAACAATGATAATCGAACAGATTAACAATATTTTTTTTAAAACGGATTTTCGTTTTTTCTTGCGCCTCGATCCTGCCATATTTCATATCCTTTTACTTTTTTATCGCTTTCAAGATTGCTTCTCCGATCAATAAATCGAACGGAGTGGTAATTTTGATATTTTCCCGGTTTCCCGGAACCAACCGGATGGTTTTTCCGGATGCTTCCACCACAGAGGCGTCGTCGGTAAATGCTTCGGTATAAGGCTGTTCGTAAGCCTTTTTCAACAGATCCGTTTGGAAAATTTGAGGAGTCTGCACCAATTTATAGGCGTTTCGATCGACGGTCCGGCTTGAATCGCCTTCGATTTTCCGGATGGTTTCGACGACATCGATCACCGGAATAACCGCATGATCGTTTTCCGCCACACGGAAACATTCGGCAATGACCTCTGTCGATACGAAAGGCCGCACACCGTCATGAACGGCGACCAATCCGCCGTTTTCCACAAACTCCAATCCGTTTTTCACCGAATGAAAACGTGTCTCTCCGCCTCCGGTCACGGAATGAGGAACGACGAATGAATATGCTTCGCACAACGATACCCAATATTCTCGTTGTTCATCCGGAAGAACCAAAATCAAGCCGATGTCGGAATCATACCGGTAAAACGCTTCGAGAGTATGCATCAGGACGGGTTTTCCGTTTAAAGGCAAAAACTGTTTCGGGACATCATTTCCCATCCGCAACCCTTTGCCTCCCGCCATAACAAGGACATATTTTTTCATCGGTAAAATTTTTACAAATATATAAAAAGTAAACGAGTGAACGAGTTTCGGATGCCACAAAGCCGGACTTGTTTACTCGTTTACCGCGCACCGTTCAAAGGCCGGAAGCCTTCAATCCCATAGCGCAGGGCGGTGTTTATCGTCAAACCCAAGTACGGTAAACGAAGTTCCGCCGCAGCGGACATGTTGTCCGTCTGCCTGCCTATCCAAAAGGACTTGCAGTCCGGCTTCCACTAAAATACCTTTAAAAAAACAAAATGATTATCGGATATTGCACCTGCCTATCCCCCAAATGGGGCGTAAAAATGTAATATTCGTTTTTTTTGAAAGTTACGTTCTAAAAAATATTGTCTTCCGTCCCGTCAGGGACAACATATCGGTAAAAAGGAAAATTCCGCCGGTGACCAAAGTCCCGTCAGGGACGTAATGTGGGAAGAAAAACATGTTGTCCCTGACGGGACAGAAGGTGAAGGGGGGTGTTTTTCTACCAATATAATGTCCCTGACGGGACAAAAAAGGACGAATATTTTTTTGAAGCATCGACACAATTTTACACCCCGCCTGCGGGGATAGCCGGGTACAACATCCGATAATCATAAAAACAATAAACAAGGGATAATTTTTATTTTAATTGAGATATTTATTTCTATCGGACAACATGTCCTTTTGAATAGAACAGTGACGGACAACATGTCCGCCGGGGCAGGGGCAGTCCGCAAGGACTGAAACCCGAATAGCCCCTTACAAGCGTAGCGCAGCCCGGGGGAAAACCCGGCCCGCACCTCAACCCCGTAGCGGGTTGAACTCCTACGGAGTTCGGAACAGGGAAGGGTTTCTTTGCCCCGAGCTGCGCCTGTCGGCTTGCAAGGGGTTATCAATATTCAAGACCTGCGGTCTTGTTTTCCGGCTCATCCGTCACGGCGGATTTATCGACATTGTGACGCCATAACATGTAGAGACGTGGCATGCCGCGTCTCTACGGTGATGAACGATACATGGTGCAT
>JGI24699J35502_11134181_pt1 | contig 46783 bp, 36 predicted proteins | sample TergutMp193P4_FD_35502 | JGI IMG/M metagenome (IMG submission 35502)
GATAATGGAATGTATTTACACTTGTTTTTGTAATATTTATTGCATAACTTACAAAATATTAATATCTGCGTATTAAAAATTACCTTATCTCCAAGATAAAACCTTCACCGGTCGGTTCAAAATCCGGTCTGAAGATGCCTTCCTTTTCGCTACTTACTGTCTGACTTTATGACATCTGTTTTTTTGGCTTTTTCTATGGCCTTACGAATCAAATCCGTACCGATTCCCTTCCCTCCGGATTCGGGCCGGATGTATCAGTCATCCAAATACGGTAATTTTCTCATGGTTATAATGCGCGACAAACCGTCTTTCTTCTCTTCTCCGGAATGAATATTATCACTCATCTCTTTCATGGAATAATAAACGACATACCGGTTACTATTTATTGGCTAAACATCTGTTCCGCAAGGCCGGTTTTAAACGAGACACGAACCGAAAAAACAAAGAGGCTGTTTTTAGGCAGCCTCTTTATTCTTAGTTCATCAATTTTTCAATCGGTTTAATTAAAGAAGAATTTGATACCGACAGAAATAGGAGTCAATAAACCGCTTTGTTCGCCAAGTGGAATGACTGCGGGTATGTTTCCGCCATTTTGCAGATTGGCTACATGAGCCAATTGGAAATTGGTAGTTGAAATTTTTTCAGCTAATCCCAATGTGGTCAAATCTGATCCTTTACATCTGGTAAATGATAAATTGGCAATGTTGTAGGAAAATTCGATAGAAACGCTTTTCCAAATTACCATATCAAAGCCGGCAGAAGCTCCGATTCCGAATTGGGAAACCTTAATATTGGTATCTTGCACTTTACCGAAAGCCAAAGGCACCGCCAATTGTCCGAAGAAGAAGAAAGGCCCGCTGATGTTCCAATATCTTCTTGCCAACGGTTCAAAAGCCCAAGCTCGAACTTCTGAATCTAAAACTCCGGTAGTAGCAAGATCATAGCCTTTTGATTTATTATCCAAATAACCAAAAGCCAGACCAACCGTTACATCCGGGCTGATAAATGTACCTACAATCGGAAGCACATTAAAATAAGAAGTTTTTTCATTTCCTGCTTTAGTATCAGAATACCCAACTTGAGCGGTACCGTACCATTTCCCTTTTAATCCTTGTGCATTTGCAGTAACCAAACCTGCAATAACTAAACACGATAATAAAACCAGTTTTTTCATCTTTTTTCAAATTTAGTTAATAATCCTTAATTCATTTCACGGGTGCAAATATATTGCAATATTTTGATAAAACAAAAAAAAATAAAAAAAAATTATATTTAGTTAAAAAATAATCCGAATTTTGGCTGTTTTAGTCCTAATTTTGCCGAAAACAGGATGAAAAAAGTGACACGTCGCCCCGCCGCTGTCGGTTTTCACTTCGGGATAATCGGTATTCAAACAAATGATTTCGAGCACGGAAGAAAATATTACCGGTTTTGCGAATATTTTCGAGTGTGGAAGAAAATTTTTATCTTTGCGGAAACATTTTCGGGTATGGAAGAAATTTTTGCAATTCTTGAGAAATATAATTTCCGAAATGAAGCGTTTTCGGAGTTAGGATTTATACGAAAGTATTACATGGATAAAATTTTTGCGTATAAAGGAAACCGACTGATTAAAGTACTTGTGGGACAGCGGCGTTCCGGCAAAAGCTATGTGCTGCGACAAATTATATCCGAACTGATAAAAACAGGCGTAAATCCGAATAATATTTTGTATATCAATAGAGAATTTACTGATTTTGATTTCATCGAAACTTACAAAGAACTCGAAACCTTATTCAACCTGTACAAAAACAAATTGCAACCGGTCGGGAAAATTTGGCTCTTCATTGATGAAATTCAGAATATATCGGGATGGGAACATTTTGTAAATTCCTGTTCACAGAATTTTACGGAAAACTGTGAGTTATTCATCAGCGGTTCCAACTCCAAAATGTTGTCGGGGGAATTGGCAACGTTACTTTCGGGCCGCTATGTGAAATTTGAAATAATTCCGTTCAGCTTCAATGAATACGCGGGGATAACAGGTAAGCCGGTTTCAAAACAAACTTATGTTGATTACATGGAAACCGGGGCCTTACCGGAACTGTTTGCATTGCCGAATGAGGAAACCAAACGCAACTATATATCCGCTGTCAAAGATACCGTACTGCTGCGCGACATCATACAACGATACCCGGTTAAAGAGCCGAAATTACTGGAAGATATTTTTGCTTTTCTTGTGAACAATGCTTCAAATCCGGTTTCAATAAACCGGATTCTGAATTTTTTCAAAAGTAACCGACGCAAAACAACTTACGATACGATTGCCGGCTATATCGGTTATATTCAAGACACCTTTTTGATACATCGGACGGAACGCTACAATATCAAGGGCAAAGAAACGATTTCCGGTAGTTGCAAATATTACATCAACGATTTGTCGTTCAAAAATTACCTCTATCCCGGATTCGGATACGGAATTGGGTACAAACTTGAAAATCTCGTCTATCTCGAACTCCGAAGAGCAGGATATCAGATTTATACCGGAGTGATGCACAATATGGAAGTGGATTTCGTTGCGATAAAAGGCGACAGAGTCGTTTACATACAAAGCGCCTATCTTTTGGCGGACGAACAAACGGCACGACGCGAATATGCCTCACTGGAGGCTATACAAAATCATTATGAAAAAATGCTCGTTACGCTTGATGACGTTTCTTTTCCTTCAAATAACGGGATACGGCATATTCAAGCATGGAATTTGACGGATGAAATTTAGTATAGGAAGCTTGATGTGCAAAAACTACAGCTTCTGACAAGCCGGGCAAAAATAAACGGCTCCGCCGAGATAGGCTTCTTTCACAATACTGTTGCCGCAATGACGCCTCTTTTTTAACAAATTTCCAATTGAAAACTTCGGAATATTTCATTTTTTTTGTATTTTTGCAATATGCAAACCGTTCCCTTTCATATTGCTTATTTACTCACCCGGCACGAATGCGTGGTCGTTCCGGGGTTAGGGGCTTTTGTCGTCTCTTCGTCCGACAGGGAAACGGCTAATCGGTGGGGAATTTTATCGCCCCCGACCCGGTTTTTAGAGTTTAATCCCGAAATAAAACACAACGACGGTTTATTAGCCGATTCTATCACGAAGGAAAAAGAATTTGCCTATAAAGAAGCAAATTTGTTGATAGCTCAATATGTAAACAATATACTGCATACTTTGGATGAAGGGAAAAAGGTACGGATTCCGGGCGTGGGAACTTTGTATTCGGAAGATAATAAACCGTTGTTTCATCCGGATAAAACTTTAAGCTGTAATGCTCTCAATTACGGATTAACCGGCTTTTCATTGCCGTTTCTGAGAGATGTTAAACAGCAGGTGAAAAATCACCCGGAAAATAAGATTTGGGCTTCGATTCGCCGAAAATTCCTTTTATATCTCAGTGCGGTTATTGTGATTTTTATCGCTATATGCTTTATTCCTACTTCTTTGAATACCGGTTATATTTCTCCCGTGTCCACGCAATATGCCGGTCTTATTCGTTTTTTGACTCGGAGCCCGGTCGTCAAAGAACCAAATGTAAATTCTTATCGTTATTACGTTATCATTGCCGATTCGCCGGATCAACTTTCGGCAGAAAAAGCCGCAGCCGAATTTCAATCTCAAGGTTTTGAAAATGCAACTATCCTTCTTTCAGACGGAAAATATCGAATTTATACGAATTACTTTGAAGACAGGACTGAAGCCGAACAATTTCTTATCCGATTTCAAAAGGATTATCCGGCACATGCAGATGCTTGGATATTGGAGCAAAAAACAAAAAAATGAATACGGCGTCTCCGGTAATTATTTATAAATTTATAGATTGTACCTTCCCGTTGCATTCTTGTATTCCGCCAAGTTCACAAAATATTCGGTGACCGCTTCGGCATATTGGTCGCGGGATTGTTGCAAAAGATTTTGAGCTTCGAGCAGGTCGGAAAGAATTATTATACCGGCGTTGTAGTTATCGCGACTTATTTTCAAGTTCTCTTCGGCCGACAAAATGGATTTTTTCGCCACCAAAACCTGCTGATATGCCTCGTTTACTCCGTCCTGCAAGTTTTGCATTTGTATCCAAAGCAGTTCGGCGTTATCGCTTTTGGTGTTTTCGGCTTGTTGCAATTCGAGTTTTTTTCGTTTGATGGCATGAGAGCCGCCCCACCAGTCCGAAATCGGAACGGAAACGTTGGCAAACAGCATTCCGAAATTATTATTCATCCCGTCTTTTTTGTTCATATCGAAATTCAGATACTCGTAACCTGCACCAATTGCAACTGTCGGCAAGTTTTTACCCACTTCTATATTCCGTTGTAAACGTGCAACTTCAACCGATTTTTCCAAAAGTTTGTATTCGGGACGGTTTTGTAACGTGGCGTTGTCGTATCCGTATAAATTCGGCGTTATTTCTTCAATTTCAGGTTGTTGTATATCAAAGCCGTCGGAAGGAACGCCGATTTTCTGTCCCAAAGTCATTTTCAGCATCATCATTCCGTTTTCGAGTTTGAGTTTACTGCTCTCCAGCTTGTTCTGTTCGAGTTCCACACGCAAAATATCATTGCTTGTAGTCAATCCTGCCGCAACTGCCGTTTTCACATCCGACAAAATGCGGAGAAGCATTACTTCCGAATCTTCAATGGTTTTCATCTTTTCCCGCAACGAAACGAGTTGCCAAAAATAATGCTCTGTTTCGAGCAATACGTCGTTTTCGGCAATTTGTTTTTGTAATCGGCCGGCTTCTATTCCCGCTTTGGCAAGGCGATTCCCGTTGATAATCTGTCCGCCCGCAAAAATCGGCTGTGCAGCCATCACCCCCGCAATCATTCCGTTTTTCAGTATTTCGATTTTTTGTTCGATATTAAAAGCGGCAGGGTCCAACGGCGCGCCCTGTTGCATCAGCCACCCTATTGTCGGCGTAAGCGCTTCCATTGTCGGCTGCATCATCGCCGACAGATCCATTGACAGCAACGGTTTGTTTGCCAAGAAACCCATACCGATAGCGTTAACGCTTGGGAAATATTTTGTAAATGCCTCTTTTTTCTGTTGTTCCGCCTTTTCGACCGACAATTCGGCATTTTTTATCTGCCGGTTGTTTTTTAATGCCAACGCTTTGCATTGTTCCAATGTCAGCATATTTTGCGAGAATACCGAATTAATCGTAAAACAAAGTATTATAATAATTCCGATTTTTTTCATCTCGTAATTCGTAATTTTTAATTTTAACTTGAAATATTTTTATCGTCTTTTTTATAAACCAACCAATACACCACCGGCATTACGGTAACGATCAGTACCATCGTAATCAGCGTTCCGAAGAAAATAATTGCCGCCATACCCGACCACATCGGACTTGCGGAGATAATCATCGGCAGTACGCCCATGGAGGCGCAAGCAGAGGTGAGGAATATGGGTCGCATTCGGCGTTTTCCGGCTTCAATAACGGCTTGGAGTACCGTTTCGCCTCGCGTAAATCGCAATAATTCAATGTAATCGTACATTATTATTCCGTTACGAATGATAATGCCGACCAGTCCGATAATGCCCAAAATGGCAAAAGCGCTGAAATCAACGCCCAAAACCCACACGCCGAACGAGGCCCCGAAGATACACAACGAAGAGGCAAGCATTATGATAACTGCCATTTTGATTTTGCGGAAATGGAAGATAAGAATGAAGAACATGATGACAAACGAAATAGCCATTGCCAAATACATCGGCGACATCGTTTCGTCTTCAAGTTCATATAAACCGCCGTATTGACATTCCACGTCGGCAGGCAATTGCGGTACGATTTCTTTATTAACATAACGTCTCGCTTTTGCAAAAACCTTATTCGCGTATTTGCCGTATTTTACGTCGGCAAGAATGCTCAACGTCCTTACGCCGTTGCGATGCGTGATGTAACTGTCTTCCCATTCGGGCATAATGTTGCCGATTTGCCGCAAGGGAACAGTCGCGCCGAGCAAGCCGGAAATTTGCACATTTTGCAAATCGGAAATTGTACTGTTGAGTCTTTCCGGTTCAATATATACCGGCACATCATAGTTACCTTCCCACAAATCGCTGATTTTCATACCCGTCACACCCGATGCAATACCCAGCGAAACCAATGTTTTGTTAATTCCCAACCGTGAAGTTTCGTCAAGGTCAAGGTCTATTTTCACGCCTTGAAGAGAAGTATCGAAACTTGTACGTACCCACAAACATTCGTCGAGCGATTGGAGATATTTGACTATTTTTTCCCCTTGCGTTTTCAAATCGGCGACATTTTTGCCCATAAGCCGAATTTCCACAGGTGCATCAACATCTTGAAAATCAAGTTGCTTAAACCTTACGTAAGCTTCGGGAAAATAGAAAGCATAGCTGTTGGTGTAATCTTTCAACATTTCTACGGTCGCCTCATCGGAAACGGTATTCACGATAAACTGTCCGTAGGCTTTTGAAGGCATATTGGGCGCATACACCATGTGAAAACGCGGCGAACTTGTGCCGATAAACGAGGAAACGGATTTGACACGCTTATCTGCCCGCAAAATGTTTTCCAAACTGTCGCAAACGGCAGCGGTTTTTTCGAGCGGACCACCCTGCGGCAAATAAATTTCAACAGCAAACTGGTCGCGCTCAGCAACCGGCATCATTCTTTGCGGAAGGTGTATAAAAAGCAATCCGCCTCCCGCAACACTTATCAAAGCAATGGCAACAGTGGTTTTCGGATAGGCAAAAACCGTTGCAAGCAGACGCTCATAAGTCGCTTGAACATAGTCGAGAATGGATTTCCTATCTCGTTTTCCGCTTTCTTTTTTCATTTGAAGAATTCCTTTTTTAATCAAAAAGTATTGAAAAATCGGAATGACGAGCATCGCCACAATGAGCGAAATAAAGAGCGTAATGCCGATTACCCACGGGAAATGTATCAGAAAATCGTGAATAGTGCCGGTGGTAACAAAAATCAACGGAAAAAACGTAATGCTGATGGCAAGCGTAGCCGACAGAATGGATTTAAAATATTCCTGTGCGCTGCGGATAGTCGAATCCCAACGATTTTCGCCGCTGTCAAGTTTGTCTATGTAGCTATCCACTACCACGATGGAGTTATCCACAATCATCCCCAACACCACAATCAATCCCGCCAAAGTAATCATATTTAACGGGATTCCCGCTAAAAACAGTACCGTAAGCGTTATACAGACGGTGATGGGAATAGAAGTCGCCGCTACCACCGCCACGCGGAACGGCAGCAAAATCATTGTTACAAGCACAACGGCGAGGATGGCAATCAACAATTCCCGCAAAAAATGGTTGATGGACTCGCTGACTATTTCCGGTTGGTCAACGATTCGATCAATCTTCACGCTATCGGGCAGTTCGGCTTTGAATTTGGCTAACACTTTATTGACTTCTTTCCCGAAAGCGATAATGTTTGCCGTAGAAACTACCTCAACCGACAACAGCACGCATTTCCGTCCGTTATAGGTAATGTAACTGTCGGGTTTGGGATAATACTCGCGTACCACCCGCCCGATGTCTTTCACGCGCACTGCATCGCCTTGCGGCGAGGAAAAAATAATTTGGTCGGCAATTTCCTGCTCATTACGGAAGCTTTCGGCAATATGAATCGGCATCTCGCTTCGAGTGTTATCCAACGAGCCGCTCACAGTGGTAAAACCTTGAGCAAAAAGATTTGTCATCAGCGTTTTAGCGCCGATACCGTAAGCCGACAGTTTTTCGTTATCAATATAAACGGTAATTTGTTCCTTTTGCGAGCCGAAACGCCGCACATTGGCGACCGTCGGCACGCAACGCAAAGCGTCTTCCAGATCGTCGGCGTAATCGTCGAGTTCACGGTAGGTTTTGTCGTCGGATTCTACTGTGATGAGCAATGCGGACACATCGCCGAAATCATCGTCGGCAATCACCGCTAAAACGCCTGAGGGTAAAGAAGATTTAAACTGAGCCAAGCCGTGTTTGATTTTACTCCAAACTATGTTTTTATCTTTCACATCGTCGTTCAATTCCACGAAAATGTAGCAAATGCCTTCTTCCGATTTGGAAGTGGTTTTGGCGCGTTTCACTTCAGTGTGAGTAAAAAGGTAGCGTTCAAGCGGTTTGGTCATTTGATCTTCTACCTGCTGCGAACTCGCTCCCGGATATACGCCTACCACAACGCCTTGACGAATTATATATTCCGGCATTTCCTGTTTGGACATCACCACCAGCGAGTAAATCCCCGCAATAAACAGCACAGTTACCAACAAAATGATAATTTGCCGGTTCTTCATTGCCCATTCAATGATTCTATTGTTTTTCTGCATTGCTTCCGTCCTTAATCCGTGATTGAAATTTTCATTCCCTCGCTTATTTTTTGAAACCCTTCGACAATGATTTTGTTGCCTGCTTGAAGTCCTTCGGTAACTATAATTCCGTCGTTGGTCAAATTGCCCGGTTTAACAAAGCAGCGGCAGGCTGTGCTGTCTTTTGCCAGCCATACAAAACATCGGCCGTCAGGTGAAATTTGAATAGCGTTGTCGGGTATGACAAAGGCTGGCGTACCGGTTTCTCCAGCCAGAAAAACTTTACAAACCATTCCGGGCAATAAAATATTTTTCGATTTCATATTATTCATAATTCCGATTTTAACTTCGTAGGTGTGCGACAATACATTGGCGGAAACGCCTTTTATTTCGATTTTGCCGGTAAAAACGGCGTTGTTAAGCGCGGAAACGACAACGCTTGCCTCTTGTCCGATTTGAATACGGCCGATTTCGTTTTCCGGCACGGGAAATTTTATATTTACTTTATCCACTGTCAGAAGTCTGAAGGCCGCTATTCCCGGCATCGCATTCGTACCGACTTCAATGTTACGGAAGGCAATCGCGCCGTCGCTCGGCGCATACATTTTGCAGTCGTCCAGCGATTTTTTGCTAATGGCAACCATTGATTTTGCTTGTTGCAAGCCGGTCTCTACTTCGACAAATTTAATGTCGGGCAAACTGCCGCTCTCATGAACTTTTGCAAGTCGGTCGTAAGCATCTTGCGCCTGCGCGAGTTTTGCCAGCGAGGCATCATAGGCGTTTTGCATCGTGGTCGTGTTGAGCGTGGCAAGCAGCTGTCCTTTTGTTACCAACTGCCCTTCGGATACAAGCACCTGTTCTACCGTTCCCGTACCCGAAAACGAAAGTGAAACGCCAACCGATTCTTCCACCGTACCGACATACATTTTTTCGCTTGCCGTTTGCGATGCGGTAATTTCCATTATTTTTACAGGTATGATTTTTTCCTGCACTTGCGTTTTTTGTTTAGAACAGGCGGCAAAGGCACACAGCAATACTGCCGCAACAATTAATTTCAAACAGTTATTCATTATTATTGATTTTGTTATTTCATCTTATCCGCATTTTCAAAGCATACCGAGACACCGGCAAAAACCCGTCAAAGAAAACGGAAATGCCGCCCGGCAAATATAAAAATGCTTCCCGTTTTTTCAAATTGCCTTTATTATCTCCTCCGCTTTTCGTCGAGCTTCCGCATCGGTTTGAACATAGCTTTCCCAATCGGGTGAAGCAATGAACGAAACTTCTTCCATGGTTTGCTCAATTATTTCACTCACTGCCGGAAATTTGATTTTGTCTTCTAAAAAACCGGCTACAACAATTTCATTCGCTGCATTAAGTATGCAAGGCATATTTCCTCCTTTCCGGACGGCTCGGTATACCAATTCCAAGCAACGAAACCGGTTTTTGTCCGGCTCTTCAAATGTTAAAATCGGGACTCGATTGAAATCCAATCGCTCAAAATCCGAATCAATCCGTTTCGGATAGGCTAAGGCATACTGAATCGGCAGACGCATATCGGGTAAACCCATTTGCGCTTTGATGGAAGAATCCCGAAATTGAACCATCGAATGAATAATGGATTGCGGATGAACAACGATTTGGATTTGGTCGGTAGTCAAACCGAAAAGCCATTTGGCTTCAATCATTTCAAAACCTTTGTTCATTAAAGTTGCCGAATCAATGGTAATTTTAGCGCCCATATTCCAGTTGGGATGCTTCAACGCTTCTTTTGAGGTTACCTGCGCCAATTGCTCCGAAGAAAAAGTGCGGAAAGGTCCTCCGGAAGCCGTCAGTATTATTTTTTCGATCGGATTGTTCCGTTCTCCCGCCAAACATTGAAAGATGGCCGAATGTTCCGAATCAACCGGCAGAATGGGAACTTGTTTTTCCGCAGCCAATCGAGTGACTAAATCGCCGGCTACGACCAATGTTTCTTTGTTGGCTAAAGCGATCGCTTTTCCGGCCCGAATTGCGCTTAACGTTGGCTTTAATCCCGAATAGCCGACCATAGCCGTTAAAACCATTTGAATAGGTTCGGCTTGAACAACCTGCGACAAAGCATCTTCGCCTGCCCAAACTTTAATCGGCAGATGACTGAGCGCTTCTTTTAAACGAGGATATTTTTGTTTATCGGCGATAACCACCATTTCCGGCAAAAATTCCAGCGCTTGCTTAATCAACAGTTCTACTTTTTGGTTTGCTGTAAGTGCATAGATTTCAAATAAATCCGCATGCTTACGAATTACGTCCAGCGCTTGAGTTCCGATGGATCCGGTTGAACCCAAAATCGCTATTTGCCTCTTATCGTCGTGCATTAATTAAAATTTATATATTCGATGGGATCAACCGCTTTCCCTTTGTACCACAGTTCAAAATGAAGATGATCGCCGGTTGACAGATTCCCGGTGCTTCCTACGAGAGCAATCACTTCTCCTCCGAATACTTCATCACCTTCTTCTTTCAATAAGAGCGCATTGTGTTTATATACGGAAAGAAATCCGTTGGAATGTTGAATATGAATAACATATCCGAAATTAGCGTCAAAACCGGCATAAATAACCGTTCCTTTCATCGTAGCCAAAACCGACTCTTGGGGCTTAGCCGCAATGTCTATGCCGTAATGTTTTTCCTTCAGATTGAAAGACGAAGAAATAAGTCCTTTTACCGGCCTGTAAAAAAAAGCGTTATCCGAACGAAGCGAGGAAGTCTGCACAACATTCAGGTTATATTTTTCTTCTTCTTCATAATTGCGAACAAAATCGGCCGTTTGTTTTGATTTTTCCAGATTGACATTCGAATTATCCTTAACGGAATCTACCTGACGAACTTGATCCACCTTCATATCTCCTCGTAAAATAGCGGTTACATTTTGCAAATATTTCGATTGGATAAATAATTGCTGTTGGAGTGAATCGGTCCTTAAAGCATTATCAATCATCTCTTGACGAATTTCAGAATCCAAATATCCGGGTAAATAATTGCGGATAGGCGTTTTAATAATAACGATTGCGGTAAGCGTAATCAAAAAGACTACAAAAACAGCCAAAGTCAACAACCCGGAAAGTCTGGATAAGCGTAATGCAAATACTTCTTCCAATGTATTCTCATTCAAAAAAGACAGCTTGTATTTGAAGCGCATCTTTTTCCAAAACGCCATATCTTTTGAAATACCTTTCATTCGATATTCAATTCATCCAACAATCGCCGACAATGACCCCATTGATCAATTATATACAGTATGTAGCGAATATCAACGCCGATACATCTTTGAACATCCGTTTCGAAAGCAATATCACCGCTCATGGCTTCCCAATTTCCGTCGAATGCAAGTCCCAACAAACGTCCTTTTCCGTCGAAAATCGGACTGCCGGAATTTCCGCCGGTAATATCGTTATTCGTCAGAAAATCAACATTGATATCTCCTTTTCCGTTCGCATAGCGTCCGAAATCTTTTTTTCCGAGAAGTTCCAAAATTTCCGGTTGAACATCAAATTCATAGTCATCTTTCACATACTTTTCAAAGATGCCTTTCGTAGTCGTGAAATATTCGTACCACGCTCCGTCATAAGGTACATAGCCGCCAACGCTTCCATAGCTCATCCGCATGGTAAAATTGGCGTCGGAAGGAAAGTTCACTTCCGGTTCCATCTCTTGCAATCCGGCAAAAAACAACCGCTCTTCTTTGAGAATATCGTAACGATTCTTCGAAACGGCATCACGCAGAGCAGTCAGTTGTTTCTGTACCGATTGTGCCAATTGAACGGCCGGGTCTTTTTCCAAATTTTTGATTTTTTTCGGATTCAGAAGCGTTCCTTTTAATTTTTCTTGATAGGGTACAATTGATTTCTTGAACAAATCGTTGGAATATCTCGCGTAATTTCCTTTGTATTTTTTATCTATCATTGCATAAATATCCGGAAGATTTTGTGCCGGCACACGTTCTTTCACAATCCGGAGCATTGCAGTCAGCACTTTCTCGTCAAGGGCCGGTTCATAATCTTTGTATGCCGGAAGCAACCGTTTTTCATAAAGAACCGACAGGCTATCTTGTTTCGTATTTGCATCCGCATTGGCAAGAGTGGCAAAACGAATGATTTCCGCTCCGCCGGTAAATGCTTCGGTCAGATACGTAAGAATGCGTTGCGCTTCGTCGGTCGAGATATAGGCGTTTTCCAACCGATCGAGAACTTCTCCGTAAGCGGCTTTTTTATCGGGATTCGCATTTAACCACTTGCGAAACTCCTGTTCGAGCGCCTGTTTTCGTTCGATGACATGCATGCGTTCGAGTCCCCGATTCATGCCGATGGAATTTTTCCAGTAATTGGAACTGCCCGAATATTTGGATGCGTATTTAATCTTAACGGCTTCGGATTCCATCATGGCTTTCTGCCAGATTTCCTGCTTGATGCCGCGAACTTCAATGCGCGGTTCATTAGCGCTTTTGATGCGTTGTTCCACTCCCCAAGAAGTTAAATAGCGGGCGGTTCGTCCCGGAAAGCCGATGGTCATCGCATATGAATTTTTGTCATATCCTTCGACGGATACTTTAGAAAAGAATTTGGGTTTGTAAGGAACATTTTCTTTTTGATAGCCCCGTTTTTTATCCGGATTCGCATAAGCGCGGAAAATGCTGAAATCTCCCGTCTGGCGGGGCCACATCCAATTGTCGGTATCCCCTCCGAATTTACCGATAGACGATGGCGGGGCAAAAACCAAGCGAACGTCGGTTATTTCTTCGTAAAGATTCAAGTAATAAGCATTGTTGGCAAAATACGCATTTACTCGCGCCATCACGGCGTTTTCTTGATCTGTATATTGTTTAACCAATTGATTCGAAGCTTTTTCAATTGCCTTTGTTCGTTCTTCTTCCGTCATGGTATCGCTCACTCCGGCAAGTACTTCCGGCGTGACATCCACCGTCTTTATCAAATAATAAACAGAAAGATCGGGAATCGGGAGTTCTTCTTCCGGGGTTCGGGCGACAAAACCGTCGCGCAGATAATTGTGTTCGACCGAACTTTGGGATTGGATAGCGCCATATCCGCAATGGTGATTGGTAAAAATCAAGCCTTTATCGGATACGGTGATACCGGTGCATCCGCCGCCAAAAATCACTACCGCATCTTTCAGAGAGGGCTGAATCGTATCGTACAATTGTTCGGGATTTAATTGAAACCCTAATTCTCTCATTCGCTTCCAATTCGTTTCTTTCAATTGATTCAACATCCACATTCCCTCATCGGCATGAATGACAGAACATAAACAAAGGGAAATTAATAACCCCGTAATTCGTTTCATATGTTTTATTTGTATAATTAAGTTATTAAACGCATATCTCTGTCAGAAAATTGTAAAAAGGCTGCATTAAAGTAAATTCATCGGATAAATGTTTTGCAAATCCTTCATCGAACAGCTCTTTCCCAATCGGACAGATTTTATAAAGATAAATGTTTTTCCGTTGAAACCAAGTTTGAAAATAATCCGGCAGCGAATTGTTTATCGGCCGTTTGTATTCGTCTCCACCGAGAACAAACCGATGCTTGCCGACTAAGTTTTCCGTCATTTGTCGGAAAGATTCCGGTTCATACTCCATTTTGGCCCGATATTCATCCATTATGTTTTTCTTCGCCATGTACAAACCCATTCCGTATTGATAAGAATCCGAAGTAATTTCCATATAGAATCCGGGAAAACCTTCCCAATTCGGTACAATTCGTTGAAACATAATCCACATATTGGTTTTATAGGGCGACTTGTCCGCTGAAAAACGAATATCCCGATAAATCCGGGAAATAGTTTTATTGGGACGGAAATCCATTTGAGAATCTATGGAATACATGACCGGCGTCATGGCGAGTACTAAAGCTCTTAACGGCAACAATACCTCATGCTCATAAACCGGCTTGTGTTCTTCAAACCATGGTTTATAATTGTTTTCTTTCAAGCCGGCGAAGAAGTCAAAAGTTGCTTGCGTAAAGCCGGTGAATTTTTGTATTTCTTTCATATTTATATCCCCAACGACCGGCGGACTTCTCCGATTTTCACTTCGGCAGCCGCTTCGGCAGTCGCTAACTCTTCATGTGAAGCCACTTTACTGTGAATTTCAATATAAAATTTAATTTTAGGCTCGGTTCCGGAAGGACGAATCGAGACCTTTGTTTGATCTTCGGTGAAATATTGCAGCACATTGGAAGTTGTCGGCATATCAAGCGAAACGGACTCATTGTCAAGTAAATCTTTCCCGATCAATTTGACAAAGTCTTTAATGAAAATCACTTTCGAACCGGCAATTTCGCGCATCGGTTTTTCGCGGAAATTTTTCATCATGGCTTCGATTTCTTCCGCACCCGATTTTCCTTTTCTGACCACCGAGATGCCTTTTTCTTTTGAAAATCCGTATTCCACGTAAATATCCTGCAACAACCGGTAAAGGGTTTTGCCGTTGTCGGCTGCCCATGCCGCAATTTCGGCCAAGAGCATACAAGCGGAAACCGCATCTTTATCGCGAACAAAATCTTCCGCCAAGAAACCGTAACTTTCTTCTCCGCCTCCTATATAGATTTTCTTTCCTTCGTTTTTACGCATCACATCGGCAATCCATTTGAATCCGGTGTAACAATCGTACATTTTGATACCGTTCTTTTTGGCTATACTTTCAACCGACTCGGTCGAAACAATCGTTTTCACTACGTATTCTTTTCCGGTTAATTTACCGGTTTCCCTCCAACGGGTAATTAAATAATAGATGAAAATCAACAGGGTTTGATTCCCGTTCAGTAAGACAAATTCGCCGGCTTCATTGCGAACGGCAGCCCCTACCCTATCGGCATCGGGATCGGATGCCATCACCAAGTCGGCGCCGGTTTCAATCGCTTTTTCGACAGCCATTTTCAAAGCAGCCGGTTCTTCGGGATTCGGTGAAACTACAGTCGGAAAATCGCCGCTGACGACATCTTGTTCGGGAACATGGATAATATTCGTGAAACCCATTGCTTTCAAAGCAGCCGGTATTAATGTTCCGCCGGTACCGTGTAACGGGGTGTAAACAATCTTTATTGTTTTTTGCCGCTCAATGGCTTCGGGAGAAAGAGAAATCGTCAATAAATCCCGGATGAACCGCTTATCAATGGTTTCATCCAAGATTTGAATCAAGGCCGGATTTCCTTTGAAATTAATTTCTTTGATTGAAGTTATCGCATTAACTTCGGCAATAATGTTATGATCGTGGGGTGAAATCACTTGAGCGCCGTCGTTCCAATAGGCTTTATATCCGTTATATTCTTTCGGATTATGAGAAGCGGTTATGATTATCCCGCTTTGGCATCCTAATGTACGAATGGCGTAACTGACTTCCGGCGTCGGACGCAAATCGGGAAATAAATAGGCTTTGATTCCGTTGGCGGAAAAAATATCGGCGGAAATTTCCGCAAACCGACGGCTGTTGTTCCGACAATCGTGACCGATGACCACCTTGATTTCCGGTAAATCGGCAAATTCTTTTTTCAAATAATTGGCTAATCCTTGAGTTGCAGCGCCGACCGTGTATTGATTCATCCGGTTTGAGCCTACGCCCATAATGCCTCGAAGCCCGCCGGTTCCAAATTCCAAATCCCGGTAAAAAGCATCAATCAAATCGGCCGGATCTTCTTTGTCTAATAATTCTTGCACACTTTTGCGAGTCGCCTCGTCATATTCCCGCGATAACCAAGCTTTGGCTTTCGCTTGTACTTGTTCTAACAATTTTTCTTCTTCCATAATTCTATTGCAGTGTTTTTTCTTTTAACCATTCTCCTTTTTCTTCTACGATCGTTCGTAAATATTTATCATCAAATTTGGGGCGATTCGGATACTGCGAACCTCCGTATTCATTATGAATAAATTCTCCGTCTTTTTCTTTTTTAACGACTCCGTCCATATATTTGACAATCATGTATTCGCCCAATGATTTCCATTCATCCGTCGCTTTTTGGGCAACCCCTATGCTGTAATCCGTCAAGAAGGCAACGGCCTGTTCTTTGTCTGTTGAAAGCAATTCTTTCGCTTTTTGTTCGACCGATTGCTGCGAAGTTAAATAACCGTCTTCCAACCGGTCCTGCAAAGTTTTCGCATCCGGGAGCATCTGATTGTAGCGGGCATAAGCCATATTGGCAACCCAATTGTGAATCCAGAAAGCCGAAGTCCATGAAAAATGCGTAAAATCACCGTTCCCGACGCGATAACATTCCGGCGTTTGAGTCATGCAGGAATACATCGGCGTATAAACGGTAAATCGCGCATCGTCAACGCCAAACCAGAAAACGCCGCCTATTTCATCGGGTAAATAATTCCGCATTTGCCCTACAAAAGTAAATCCCGTTTGTTGCGTCGAAGTCGGACGTTCAAAAGCATATTCGACACTGTCCACTTTCCACGATAGCGGATGAAAACGATAAGGAGACCCGAAAGGTCCTGCGCCTATATCCAAAGTCGGATCGAAAGGCGTTCCTTCGTAATGATCGCGCATACTTGCCATCATATCTTTTACGCTTAGTTTTCGGTTGGGTTTCACATACAACGGTATAGGTTCCGGATTTTCACCCATGATATAAGGAAGCCATTGTCCGGCATTGTCGGTATATTGGTTGAAAAAGCTCCAAACGCGAGCTTCGCAAAATCGCAATCCACTCCAATCCAACGGATTATAAGCATCGGCAAAACTAAATTCATTATCTTTCCCGTTGAAATATCCTTTGGAACGAGCAAAAGAAATGACGTCCTTAGAATACAAGCAATTTTCTTTGTCATTTAGCGGGAATCGGTGGATTCGCGATTGATTGGCATGTGCAGCGATGCAATCGTCCGGAATACGAACGGCTACCCACACGGCGCCTTTATTTCCAACTCCTTTTCCAATCATTTCGAGTATCCAGACTTCGTTTTTATCCACAACCGAAAACGATTCGCCGCTGCTGCAATAACCGTAAGTCGCCACCAAATCGGTCATGAGTTGAATGGCTTCCCGCGCGGATTTCGATCGTTGCAAGGCTATATAAATGAGGCTTCCGTAATCCATTATCCCGGTCGAATCAATCAATTCGTTGCGACCGCCGTAAGTCGTTTCTCCAATGCAGAGTTGATGCTCATTCATGTTACCGATCACATTGTATGTTTGGCTCGCCTGCGGAATTTTTCCCAAATACTTGCCGGAATCCCATTCTCGAACATCCATCCAAGTATTCGCCGGATAAGTCGCTGCCGGCCAGTGATACAACTCGCCGTACAAGGAATACGAATCGGCCGAATAGGTAACCATCGTAGAACCGTCCACAGATGCGGCTTTACCGACTAAAAGATTGGTACAAGCCCAAGAAGAAATGATTGTAAAAATCATTCCCGTTAGTATCAATATTCTTTTTTTCATGTATTATATTATTTATCCGAATGCAAATTTACAAAAAAAAGACACATGACAAAAGATAAAACAAAACTCAGATTCATATTCACCGAATAAAATTATAAAACTACCGTTTATTAAATAAGAGTTGCAAGCCTTGTCTTTCGTAAGATTTGAATTTCCTGTCAGAAGAAATAATCGGAATATTGTCGGAAATAGATTGAGCAATGATCAAGTGATCGTTTGGATCTTTGTGATCAGCAACAGGTATAAGTTCCGCATAAGCAGATAGATTACTCCTTTGTACAGAAATTATCTTAATTCCTAAATCATCAACCGAATCAAATATTTCCTTATAGGATTTGTATTTTAAATGTTTGAGTTTTTCTTCTTTATACAAAAGTATTAACTCTTTTAAAACGAAAGTACTTATATAAAAAGTATTAGAATAATCTTCCAACACGTCTAAAATTCGAGCACAAAACTCATCTTTATCATTACTCAAAATAAAAATAATGATGTTCGATCTAAGTAATATCGTAGAAGCGGCTTGGCGCAGTGGCGGGCTCACTGAGGCTCGTGGGGGAGACAAAACTTCCAAAATCGCACTGCCATTTCTGCGGGATACACCCGCCATTGTGCCAAACCGCCCGTTATCTGTAGTGCATTTTCTCATCATTTCTCTTTCCCTTATTTTTGTCCTTTATTATCAGTCAAGTTTATTTTCCAAAGTGGCTCATTTTCCCAATCGGCAGGAAATCCCATTGCCCGAATATCAACAGTTGGGTATTCCGACAATAAAGTTTTTAGTTTTTGTGTAAATCGGTTGTTGGGCGAAACAGTAAAAAGTAAGTATTTGATGATGCAAATGCGGAAGTAAACTCGCTTCATATCGGTATTGTCCGAATTTATCCAAGCGAATTTAGGGTTATTGAGTTTGTGCGAGGTAAAAGGAATTTCTCTATTCCACAATCGGGCGTGGTGTCCGCAAATATTACGCAAATTAACTAACAACACAGTCCAAGAGGAAAAAACCGGCAACGGCAAGCCAAATTGATGTGCAACTTTTTTCAAAAGCGATTTATTCGCAAGATTATTGCACAGATTTATCAAAACTCCTAACGGAATTATTTCTGTAATCATCCAAACAGGCGGATACGGATTTGAATATTTGGATTGAAAATGCGCAATAAAATCTTCTTTATTTTTGGCTGTTTCTGTTTGTATTAGCGATAATGTTTTCGCAAAAATGGCAGGACTGCGAAAATATTGTGGATTAGTCGCCCAAAAAACATCTTTCAGTTCATCGCTAATCAAATTATTCATTGCACTGCGAATGGCGACTTCGATTTTTTCAATTTCATTGAAAATCAACATCCGTAATTTTCTGTCGAAACGGTACATATCCATTGCCTTGTCAAAAGTTGCACCATTTTTGTACAAATGTTCTGTTTTTGGCTCTTTTAGCAGCGGATAGAAATAAGCACTCAAACGAAAATAACCGATGTTTGTCAAATAACTGATTGCTTTTTGTTCGTTGGAAATTGTTAAACCTCTTTGTTTTAACAATGGCACTAAATCTTTCGGAAGTGTGCAAGTCTTGGAATAATTCTCTTTCATAAGTGTATATAAAAAAACGACTCGCCTAATTTAAGCATTGTAAAGAGGCTCGGCGAGTACTGTTGGCGACAAAAGTACAACAATATTTTTAATCCACCAAACGAAAAAACAAAAAATCACATTAAACGCTCAAACATTCAGGCATTTCAACTTGCAATATTTCAGAAAACTGTGTAATGTCCGCATTTGGAAGTCCTGTTTCGATTGCAGTTTCTAACTCATTTTTCCAATTTGGTGTAATATTAAGATATTTTCGTTCAAAATAATCGTTCTTAATATAAGCCAAAAAGTAGTGATAAATTCCTCGCGGCTCTATCATAATAGCTGCATTTAGATATTCCAAAATTTTGTCGATGTCGGCACGAGGTGCAACAAATGCTTTTTTCCCTTTCAGTAAATTTATGGCTGCATAAAAGAATGTTTCCGAATTATCGAAATTATCTTCTATTGCTTTTGCGAAAGGAACGGCTGCGTTGTCATACATTTTTAGTTTGAAATAGCACATTGCAAGCGACATATGTAAGTCTTTGCTGTCGGGATTTGTCGCTAATTCTTTGCGGTAAGCATTGGCGTATTTGTTCACTTCGAGTGTGGACATTGACGCAATTGCCGTTATCGAAGCGATAACAATCGGGCGAGTGCAAAATTCACAGATTTTATGTTTGGTTGAAACAGGTGCACCACAACCCGGGCAGTTCAAATTGATTACTTTTTCCATTATTTTATCTTCGTGTTAAATTTTTCAACATATCTATTTCCGCAATAGCGTTATCTACAAAGCGTTGCATTTTCTTTTGCGCTTCTACCAATGTATCATCTGTTGCCGATTCAGTTTCTTCAATAATATCCTCACATTTGTTGAACAACGAAGTTAATTGAGAAACTGCCGTATCGTTATTCAAAATATTGGGAGTTAGAAAACTTATTTTTCCTTTCAATCGGTCGAGTGTCGTGCGATTATTGGAATCTGTTTCGTATTTCAATCCTTTTTCTGTGCAAAGTTTTTCGTAACGATTAGCGAGCAAGTTAATTTTCTGCGTGTAGAAGTTCAATGTATGCGTATCGTCTTTTAATTTTTCTACCGTTTCCTTATAATTGCTATCGGTTTGGGCGGTCAATACGGAAATAATTATCCATAGTAATGTAAGCACCATTAACGCGGCAACATAAAATTTTATCGGCAAAAAGTGTGAAAGTATCAGCGAATAAGCCAACATACAAACAAACCCGATTACAACATAATAAATAGCGTAAACGCCAAATACAGCAAGAAAAGGACTTGAAAATTCTTTTACTTTGGCGTACAACAAATTGAGATACCCGAAAAATACGGCTTCGAGAAATATTGTATATCCAAGATTTAGATAAAACAACGCTGTTGTTTCATGTGGCTTAAACATAAAAAACAGTGTAATTGTTATCGCAATTACTACTATCGGCAACACATAGTTTGCAATGAGATTGATTTTCTTTGACATAATATTCTATTGTTAAAAGTTAAACAATCGGCGGTGGTGGCGGTGGAGTTGCACCGAAAAATCCTTGTAATTCGGGGCAATCGCTTGTTTTTGCCCATTGTGCCATTCCATTTTTCCAAACCAATGTATCGCGAGTTATTTGTCCGCTTTGAATGTATTGACCAAGTGTGTTAGTATCGTATTGATACTGCTGATTATTTACCAACACAAACCAAACCGTCGCAGTTGGTGGCGGTGGCGGAGTTGCTTGTTGCTGTTGTTGCATAACGCCTGCCATATTACCCATTTGTTGACCAAATGCTCCGCCTACGCCAAAGCCCATTCCAAGTCCCATTCCCGCACCCATCATTTGACCTGCACTGCCCTCGTTGCCTGCTGCTGTTTCCATTACATCAAGTTGTCGTTCTTGCTGATAAGTGTAACCTTCCATTCGGCGTTTTGCGGCTTCCGATTGAGAATCAAGAATTTTCTGAACATTCGGGTCTGCTTTATCGAAATTCAAAGAAGCAATATTGAAACTTGCTATGCGAACTCCGTATTGTGCAAATTCTTCGTTGATAGCATCACGCACATAATTTGCGACTTCGTCAATGTACGCATTAATTTTTACTACCGTAACTTCTTTTTGTACAACAAATTTGCTGATTGAGGCAGTAAGTTTTTGCACGATTAAAGATTTGAATTGCTCAATAATGTCATCGGTTGTAAAAAGGTGCAAAGTTCCAACCATTTGTTGTAAAAATGCCGAAGAATCTGTTACTTGCACACCAAACTCGCCAAACGAGCGAACAGGAATAGAAACGCCGTAAAGTGGGTCTAATAAATCAATCGGCTGCGGTGTGCCGAATTTTAGATTACGGCGAATTGTTTTACTGACATACCATACTTCGGCTGTAAATGGACTTCGTCCGCCGAAAGGAATGTTTATTAATTTTTGAAGAACAGGAATATTATTTGCCGAAAGCGTATGCGTACCTGCACCGAAAATATCGGCAATCGCACCGCCTTTCACAAAAACTGCTTCCTGTGTTTGATTTACAATCAACTGCGCTCCGATTGACAAATTTTCGTATGGAAATTTCCAAACGAGTTCATCTTCTTCGCCGTTGTATTTTATTCGGTCTATAAAACCTTTTCTTTCTTCGCCTTGTCCGTCATACGTTGTGCCGTCTGTGCGGTTTTTATTAAATAGTCCCATTTTTTGTTTTTATTTTAAGGATAAAAATACTGTACAAAGTAAAAATCCAACCAACAAAACAGACTTTTTCTGTCAGTTGGATATTTTTTTGCAATATTCTATCTTATGTTGTTTGTTTCTTTTCACGGAGTTTTGCTTTCATTCCTTGAATAACTTTTTCATAAGAATCCCCCCACGGTGGTAGTGCGCACATAAATTTATTGCCCGGAACAACTATCGCAAATTGATGTGATTCAAATGTTTCGTTATTTCCCAGAATTTTAATTGTTACGGTTTCTGTCAATGTGGAAAAGTTTGTGATGTCTTTATAAAAATATTCTTCCGTTCGTATGCTCGTAACACTTTCCGTTAAGTTAAAATTGTCTTGATAAATATAAATTTGGGTAGAAGAAAAGAAAATCCTCGTAATTTGTATTTTTGATGCTCGATACTTACCATCGTTTCCTTTTTTAAAAAAACCGTCATCATATTTATTTCCCCAAAAATTAACAGGCTCTACTTCGTTGACTTCGCTTTCATCAATTCCTATTTTGTCCAATGCTTTTTGTCTGCTATTATTTACATTTAAGGCTTTTTCTACCAAATCATCAAACTCTTGGTCTGAAACAAGTTTGGCTTTATTCAGCCAACCGCCATCTCCTCGAAGTAAAAAATATTTCAAAGCGGTTATTTGCTCATCCGTTTTTCCACGAGATAAATTTTCTACTCTCTCCATTCCCGAATCTTTTTTGAATGGTTTTGTAAGGAAAAAGATAATTACAATTGCTATTAAAACATATATCATAACATTTAAATTTTAACTATTCCTTCTACTCGTGTGGCTTTTCGTAGGAAATAATCCGCCCGTTTTTGAGAGTTTCTGCTCTCTCCGCAATATGATTTAAGTGTTTTGCGGTTTCACTTCGCTCTTTTTTGGGGAACAGTTGCGAATCTGTTTTATATGTTGTGGCGGTTTTTACCGCTGTCGGATTTTCAATTTTTGACAATAAAAATAGCGTGGAAACAACCTGTCTGTTGTTCAGGTTTCCACGCCTATATATCTCCACGCCGTTGTACACGACATTTCACTAACTACTCTTGATATATAAACCCATAAATGGGTCAAATTGTGGAAAAATGAACAACAAGAAGTAACAACAATACGCTATTTTTATTAAAATGTTTATTTTGTGCTTATTAGCACTGTTTTTATATCATACGCAATATTTTATGTTTATAATTCGAGTTGACTTTGTTGCAACGAGTAATATATTAATTTTTTTAAATAATTACAAATGCTGATTTTTGATTGATTTAAGATGCTGTTTTTTGCAATCGTTTATAAATAAATCTATTAGCAAAAAATGCTTATTTTTTATGCTACTTGTATATTATTGATAATCAATACTCAATTGTTGCAACAAAGTCATTCGAGTTGCAAAATTATCTAAAATTTTTGACTTACTCTTTGAAAATTGAAAAATATTTTTTTAACGCTATGCCACCCGCTTGTCGGGTGGTGGGTGGGCAAAGCCGAAAAATGGCGTAGCCCATTTTTGGGCGTGGATTGGCGGTGCGGTATGAGCGCAGCGAATACGGCAAGAGCCAATTTTTCTGCCGTTTTCGACAAGCAAAGTCGTCCGATTACTCCGAATTGTCCCATTTTGCAAAACTTTCAACCTTATTTTCTTCAAAGTCGCACTGCTGCTCGGTTGCCCGCGCATTACAGATATCTCATTTTAATACCGCTTTCCTATCTGCAATTTCAAAAATCCCGTTTGGATTTTTTTCCCACCAAAGAGTAATTTTAGATTTTCTCTTCTTAGACGGGGTTCCATCTCTTTTCCTTGATTTTACGATTTGTTTTTTGTCTTTAGCTTCCATAAATTTTATCCATTCAATCATTATCCGTTTGCCAAACAAATTTACGACTTATTTTCGACATATAAAAATCTTCGGAACAATTACAACATATGCAACCCTTTACAAAGAGGAATAATCGGATGAAAAAGTATCTCCGTCGGTAATTCGGCCGGTAGTCGCTCCTTTTTTGAGCCAGCGAACCCGCTGCTCGGAAGTGCCGTGATTGAAAGCGTCGGGAACCGTATAGCCTTGCGCCTGCATTTGTAAGCGGTCGTCTCCGATGGCGGATGCGGCATTGAGTCCTTTTTCTATATCTCCGGCTTCCAACGAATTAAACATTTTATTATCGTAGTAAGCCCAAATACCGGCATAAAAATCGGCTTGCAATTCCAACCGAACGCTTAATTGGTTGCTCTCTTTTTCGCTTGCCCGACTTTGCATTTGATGCACTTTATCAAGAGTCCCCAAAAGATATTGTACATGATGCCCTACTTCGTGAGCGACGACATAAGCGTACGCAAAATCGCCGCCTGCTCCCAATTGATTTTTCATTTGGTCAAAAAACGAGAGGTCAATATATAAGGTTTGGTCGGTAGGACAATAGAACGGCCCGGTTTGAGAAGATGCGTTTCCGCACCCCGAACTTGTCGCTCCCGAAAATAAAACCATTTTGGGAGGAACGTATTTCCGCCCCATTTTTTCAAACTCCTTTGTCCAAACATCTTCTGTTCCCGCTAAAATTGTCGAAGTAAAAGTAGCCATTGCTTCTTCGGCTTCAGTAGGCACATATTCCTTCCCGGATTGCGTGACATTCGACAATTGATTAGTTATCACATCTAATGGATTTCCACCCATCAGCCAGGTAATAATTCCTGCGATAATAAGACCGCCTATTCCTAAAGTTGCGGTTGTTTTTCCACTTCTACGGCGATCATCTACATTATCGCTCGTACGTCTTCCTTCTAATTTCATAGCATATAGTTTATAATTTATAGTTTATATTAATTCATAATTCATAATTCATAATTACTTTTTCTCCAGCTCCGGATAAATAACTCGCGAGTGATAAACCGATAGCAGTCGTTCGACAAAAACAGCCTTAATATCCGTAATATTTTTGAATGTTAAGGGAGCTTCACTCAGCAATCCCTCGGCAATTTGCATATCTACGATTCGATTAACCAAATTTCGGATTGATTCTTCCGTATAGTCTTTCAAACTGCGGGATGCGGCTTCCACCGAATCGGCCATCATCAGAATTGCAGTCTCTTTTGTATCGGGATTATCTCCGTCATAGGTAAAAGCTTCTTCGTCAATAACCGCATCCGGAAATTGATTCCGAAACGAATTATAGAAATATCGGGCCTTTCCTTTTCCGTGATGCGTCCGAATAAACTTAACGATGGCTTGCGGAAGATTGTTTTTCCCGGCTATTTTCACTCCTTCCGGAACATGACCGGTAATAATCCGGGCGCTTTGTTCGAGACTCAGATTTTCATGCGGATCATGTCCTTCAATTTTATTTTCTATAAAAAAATGCGGATTCGCCATCTTTCCCACATCATGATACAGGGCGCCTGTACGGACCAATTGCGAATTGGCGCCTATTTTCGCCGCCGCCGCAACTCCCAGCATGGAAACTTGCAGCGAATGTTGAAACGTTCCCGGGCAAGTTTCGGACAGTTCCACCAAAATCCCACTGTTTATATCCGAAAGTTCCACCAAAGTAATGTTGGAAATATATCCGAAAACCTTTTCAAGGATGTATATAAAGGGATAAGTAAACAAAACAAAAAGAAAATTGATTCCGAAACATATCAACATGCGCTCGTTGATCTTCGAAAAATTACCTTCTTGAAACAACAGCAGTCCGAAATAAACCGAAAAATACGCGGCAAAAATCCATAATGCACATTTCATCAGCTCGGAACGTTGCGACAAATCTTTCAGAACATATAAGGCAACCCAGCAAACAATCAATTGCATCAAAACAAATTCGAAAGACAGGGGAACCAGTAGCGAACAAATGAGAATCGTCACTAAATGAGTCGCCTGCGCCGTTCGCGAATCAAAGAAAGTACGGACAATGATCGGAATAATGGCATACGGAATAATATAGATGCTGAAAGGGTCGTATGTAATGGAAATTTCCGTCAAAAGCGTGAAAAACGTTACGATAAAAAGAGAGAAAATAATGTCTTTTCTGTTCGCGTAAATATTTTTTCGGAAATAATAGAAATAGAAAAAATAACAAGCGATTAAGCCGCCGACAATAATCACCGTCCCGGCCCACAACCCGACTTGGCGATTCACTGTCCCGGCTTGTTTATCGTAGTTTATCTTCAGCGAGCGAAGTATATTGTAAATCGTTCCGTCAATGATCTCGCCTCGATCAACAATTTTCTCGCCCGCTTGCACCATTCCGTTGGAGGGAGAAATCTTTCGCAGCAATTCCTGTTTTACTTTTTCGGTCATTGCTTCATCGTATGCCATATTTTCGCGAAGATAATTATCCGGCATAAGCTTATTCAATTCATTTGTATTCAAATAAGGCGGACAATTATCCCATAAAAAAGAATAAGCCGTTCGTATCGTAAAAAACTCTTTCACGGCATGCGGTTCCGCCAGATTATTCCGTAAAATCATCAAGTGAGTATAATGATGATCTTGCAAATATTGATAATCGTTTGCGCTGATTATGCCGATATTGTAAATTTTTGTCAACATTTCATCCAGATATTTTTTATAATCCAAAGCGTGAGGAACAGCATAAAACGGTTTGAAATTTTCATTAAACTGTTGTATTTGCCGATTAGCGACTTCTTCATCCCATTGAAAATAAGGAAATGATTGCGTTTCAACGGAATCCTGTTCCGTCTTGATTTCCGCATCGGTCTTATAAATCGGAAAATCAAAAGGCGCAATCAACAAACCGTATCGCCAGGGACGCCCTTCGATGAAAGAATAGCTGAATTTTCCTTCACGCGGAAAGAAGAACAGAACGAGCAAACCTACGATAATAAAATAGATATACTTCGGCATAGCAAACGATTTCTTGTCCATACATCTAATAATTTTCGCTAAATGTAGTAAAAAAATAAGAAATATACGTAATTTTGCAAAAAATTTTTTTTATTACATGTCAAACAAGAAAATCAGAGTTCGTTTTGCCCCCAGTCCAACTGGTCCGTTGCATATCGGAGGCGTTCGAACCGCATTATACAATTATTTTTTTGCAAAAAAACACGGCGGCGATTATATCCTCCGAATCGAGGATACCGATTCCCAACGTTTCGTTCCGGGAGCGGAAGAATACATCATTCAATCGCTTAATTGGATGGGAATTACTTTCGACGAAGGTCCGCATGCGGGCGGTAAATACGGCCCCTACCGGCAATCGGAACGAAAAACCGTCTATAAGCGCTATACAGATCAATTATTAACCGATCATCGGGCATATATAGCGTTCGATACTCCCGAAGAATTGGAAGCAAAACGGGCTGAAATTCCGAATTTTCAATACGATGCTTCAACTCGTTTGACGATGCGCAATTCGTTGACTTTATCTCCGGAAGAAACCCGAACGTTGATGGAATCCGGCCAACCGTACACCGTCCGTATCCGGATTGAACCGGGTCAAACCGTTCATGTTCAAGATTTGATTCGGGGAGAAATTACCGTAAATTCTTCTATTATTGACGACAAAGTGTTGTATAAATCTTCCGACGGATTACCTACTTACCATTTAGCGAATATTGTGGACGATCATTTGATGGAAATTACGCATGTGATTCGCGGTGAAGAATGGTTGCCTTCGGCGCCTTTGCATGTCATTTTATATCAATATTTGGGTTGGGAAGATACTCGCCCGGCGTTTGCTCATTTGCCTTTGCTGCTTAAGCCGGAAGGAAACGGAAAGTTGAGTAAACGCGACGGCGACCGTTTGGGGTTTCCCGTTTTTCCGTTGCAGTGGAAAGACCCGAAAACCGGAGAAACCGCATCGGGATACCGTGAAGCCGGTTATTTACCGGAAGCGTTGTTGAATTTTCTTGCCTTATTGGGATGGAATCCGGGCGATGATCGAGAAATACTCTCCCGCGATGAACTCATTGATTTGTTCACTTTGGAAAAGTGCAGTAAGAACGGCGCAAAATTCGATTATAAAAAAGGCGAATGGTTCAATCATCAATACATTCAATCCAAATCCGATGAAGCCATCGCCGATTTATTCCTGCCGGTTTTGAACGAAAAAGGAATCCGGGCTTCCCGGAATCAAGTAGTGAAAATCGCCGGATTGATTAAAGAACGGATTCATTTCACGACCGAACTGTGGGAACAATCCGCTTTCTTTTTCACGGCTCCGGACGCTTACGATGAAAAAACCGTAAGCAAACGATGGAAAGAAGATTCACCGGAAAAGATGCAAGCATTAATTTCCGTTTTGGAAACCGTTGACGATTTTTCGGCATCAACAACAGAAACGGCAGTCATGTCTTGGATCGAATCTAACGGCTATTCTGTCGGCGCAATTATGAATGCATTCCGCTTGGCGCTGGTAGGCGAATCCAAAGGTCCGCATATCTTCAACATCACGGAAATAATCGGCAAAGAAGAAGTAATCAAACGACTAAAAAAAGCGATTGAAGTATTGGGAAATAATTCATAATTCATAATTAATAATTAATTAATGTATTCTATTGCCATCATTCTTTATGCACTCGTCGTCCGGTTGGTTGCTCCGTTCAACAAAAAAGCGAAAAAAATGTTGGTCGGGCAAAGGAAAACATTTTCTATTCTGAAAAATCAATTGGATCCGAATGCATCTTATATCTGGTTTCATGCCGCTTCCTTAGGCGAATTTGAGCAGGGACGACCTTTGATGGAAAAAATAAAAAAAGAAAAACCGGAATACAAAATCCTCTTAACTTTCTTTTCTCCTTCGGGATACGAAATTCGGAAAGACTATCCCGGAGCGGACATGGTTTGTTACCTTCCTTTTGACCACTATTGGAATGCTCGGAAATTCCTCCGGTTAGTGAAACCGGTAATGGCGGTTTTCATCAAATATGAATTTTGGATGAATTATTTGAATCAATTGAAGCGTTTGCAGATCCCGACTTATATTATTTCAGCTGTTTTCCGGCCATCGCAGATTTTTTTCCGTTGGTATGCTTACCGGTACCGAAAAGTTTTGAACAATTATACTTGGTTTTTTGTGCAGGATCAACCTTCGATGGAGTTACTGAAACAATTCAATCACAACAATGTAAGTATCACCGGCGATACACGCTTCGATCGGGTATATGAAATATTTGAACAACGAAAAGAATTGCCGCTTGTCGCAAAATTTTTGAATCAAACGGAAATCGGGAACGATCTTGTTTTTGTTGCCGGCAGCACTTGGGTGAAAGATGAAGCAATACTTATTCCGTATTTCAATCGGCATCCCGAAATCAAATTGATTATCGCTCCGCATGAAATTTGCGAGCAACGAATCGAAACGTTGATAAGCCGTTTTACCCGTCCCGTGATACGGTATTCGCAAGCAAGCGAAAGCGCCGTCCGAGATGCCGATTGTCTGATTATTGACTGTTTCGGGTTACTGTCTTCGATTTATCGCTACGGAAATTGGGCATATATAGGCGGCGGATTCGGAAAAGGAATCCACAATATCCTCGAAGCAGCCGTTTACGGTATTCCCGTTATGTTCGGTCCTAACTACCGTAAATTCAAAGAAGCGAAAGAATTAATCGCCTGTCAAGGCGCTTTTTCGGTTACCGGCGAAGATGAATTTTCTTCTCGCATGAATGACTTTCTTTCTTACGCCGATTTGACTCGGAAAATCGGAAAAAACGCCAAGGAATACGTTATCCGTAACCTTGGCGCCACACTTAAAATTTATGAAAAAATATTTCCGTAATGAATAATTGTTGTTAGCTTAAGTCAGACCGACGCTACTTGGTAATACATGCTTAACAGGGTATTTCCTTGGCAAATGCACCTTTTGCTTACTGCGTTCCTCCTTTTGCTTCTTTATTAATTCACTGAACTCTTTTTCTTCTTCCTCTGTCCAAACCTTGGATAGTACCGTAAAGTCTATTTCTCTCGGCTCTTTTATTAATCCCATAATTACTGTTTTTTATTATTAAAATATTGCTTCAATAAGCGTTGTGCCGCTAATGTCTCAATATACATTTTAGTTCCCTTTTTTGCTTAAAAAGATTACTCCTCTTTATACCAACCCGCATACATAAGATAGTTTCGGGCAATTTTCCGGTTGATTTCCTTGGATTGTTCCGGATCCATTTTCTTGATGAACTTCGCCGGCGTCCCTCCGTAAATACATCCCGGTTCAACCTTTGTTCCTCCGAGAACCACCGAACCGGCAGCAACCAAAGCGCCTTCGCCGACCACCGCATGATCCAGCACCACCGCATTCATCCCTATCAACGCTCCTTTCTCAATCTTCGCACCGTGGATCGTTACATTATGCCCGATACTGACATCATCGTCAATCTCGGCAACCGATTTTTCATACAAAGTATGAATAACCGTACCGTCTTGAATATTCACCCGTTTCCCGATCCGTATCGAATTAACGTCGCCACGCAAAACGGTATTGAACCAGATGCTCGAATCGTCGCCGATAACCACGTCGCCGATAACCGTTGCGTTATCGGCTAAATATACATTTTCTCCTATTTCCGGAGTAAATCCCCGTACTGATTTAATTAATGCCATCGTTTTTTATTCTTTTCCTATTTTTCCAATCCCTATCGAATTGATATTCTTTACTCTCGGTTCTTCTTTGTAGGTGATTTTCCCCACCCCGTTCAAACGACCCTCCAGATAATCCGTCGGATTACATTCAATGGAACCGACGCCTTCAACAGTTGCATAAACCGTGTCGGAAAGTAACTCAAGAGCATCAATTTTTCCAGCGCCGGCAAGATCGAAATGCGCTTGATTGGCTTTTCCCGATACGTTAACGGAACCGATTCCTTCCGAACGCACATTCAATGAATGTACATACAGGCTGTCGGCCCGAAAACTTCCCGGCCCGTTCATTTTAACTTCCAACACGTCGCCCGTAAACGTCCGATCTACTTGTATATTTCCCGCAATATTCGACCGAATCTCTTTTAATTTATTTGTTTGAAGTTTGATAATCAAATTGTTTTCACTGCGAAGCGGATCCGAAGAGGATAAATTCAACCGGCCGTCTTGTATGTCATACATAACCAAGTCAATCAAGTTATCGTCACCGCTTATTACAATCGAAGAGGTATCGGATGAGATTTGCTCTATTTGCAGATTGGCATACAAATTTTTACCGATTTCTACGGATGTAACCGGTTCATCCAAAACATACGTTTTTTCGGATAAAATTCCGTTTCCCAGAATTGCATGGTTATCGGATACCTGCGACCAATTCCAATTGTTAAACCAATTGTTCTTGTCAATCCGGAACCCCGAAAACAGGATCAGCACCAAAGCCAACAGCCAAATAATAAGAAATGTCCACTTCACAGACCGACTTAACGGGTTCAACTTGGCAAAATGAGCGATAAGCGCATAAATCAAAGCGACAACGGGTATTCCCACAATCAAAAGGAAAGTGACTGTCGCCAAAATCGGACGATCCACAATTAAGAATGAAGGTAAAGCGCCCAACATACCGCCGCCTACACCGAATAATACAGCGAATAATACAATGATAACGATGACGAAAGCAAATAACAACGGCAATCCGACCAAGCATCCCAAACCAATCAAGAACACTTTCATCAAGCCGACGCACAAATCAATAAATCCGGCTAAACAGCCTTTCGACTTGCTGTCGGCAGTCGGGCCTTTTTCGGCCGCAACCGTTTTTCCGATGTTTTCCAGCGTAATAGGCTTGCCGCGCATTTGCAATTTCTGTTCTGCCGTATAGGCGCCGGGCAAAAGAATCCAAGCCAAAATATAAAACGGAACAATCCAAAACGAAGTGGCAAAAATAAGAACAATGGATATGATCCGCACGACTAATATATCCCACCCGAAATAAGCGGCAATACCGGAACAAACGCCGCCGAACATTTTGTCGTCTGTATTGCGGTAAAGTTTTTTCCCGACTTCTTTCGGTTCGGTAAAAAGGGGTTGTTTTTCTTCTTCCGCATCTTCCCGATCGGCAAAATCATCGGGTTTCCCTACGCGGGCAATTACTTCTTCCACATGCTCGATGGTAATCACTTGATAGCCCAAGCGTGTTTTTTCACTGAACAGTTCTTCTATGCGCGCTTCAAAATCAGCGATAATCTCCGGCCCCCCCTCTTCTTTCCGAAAATAGATCCGAAGGTTGTTCAAGTAGTTATCCAGCAGCCGATAAGCGTCTTCATCCATGGTAAATACTCTGCCGTTGAGATTTACAGTTATTGTCTTTTTCATATCTTTTTGATTTTATAATTCTTTTATATGACTGATAGTTTCCGTAATTTCACGCCAAGCTTGTTCCAGCTCGACCAAAAACAGCTCGCCGTTAGAGGTTAGCTCGTAGTACTTACGGGGAGGTCCTTGATTTGATTCTATCCATTGATAGGTCAACAAATCCATATTTTTTAATCGGGTCAGCAAAGGATACAACGTTCCTTCAACAACGATCAACCGAGCTTCCTGCAACAACTGAATAATATCGTTGGCATACGCTTTTCGGCGATTAAGAATCAACAGGATGCAATATTCCAAGATTCCTTTCCGCATTTGAGATTTCACATTATCTGTATTCATAATGATAATAATTTTATGATGCAAAGATACGAAAATAAATAATACCTTGTATTGCATAGTACTAATATTTAACAATAATTAACGATAATTATGAATTAGGAGTTATGAATTAGGAGTTATGAATTATGAATTATGAATTATAAATTATGAATTATGAATTATGAATTATTTGGATTATCTTTGTTCTATTATTTGTAATTAATTGCCGAAACTATGAAAAAAGGAAATGTTATCCGAGAAAAGAGTTTTAAATTTGCTATTCGCTCCATTAATTTATACAAAACGCTTAGCAATGACCACAAAGAATTTATCCTTAGCAGACAATTGTTACGTTCGGGAACTTCTATCGGTGCAAATATTCGTGAAGCCTTAAATGCCGAGAGTAATGCCGATTTTGTTCATAAGTTGGCAATAGCACAAAAAGAGTGCGATGAAACCGGTTATTGGTTGGAACTTCTTCATGAAACCGGATTTATTAATACTTCCGAATTTAACTCCATCCATAGCGATGCTTCCGAATTACTTAAAATTATCCGCAGCATCATTTTAACATCAAAAAAAATTCATAACTCATAATTCATAATTTATAACTCATAATTCATAACTCATAATTCATAATTCATAATTTATAATTCATAATTCATAATTCATAATTCATAATTCATAATTCATAATTCATAATTCATAACTCATAATTCATAATTCATAATTCATAATTCATAATTCATAATTAAAAAAAGGGCGCCTTTGGAGCGCCCTTTTTTATTTATTCAGCAGAAATTTCGTTTATTTCACAACTACTTTAACCACTTTAGAACCATTCTTCACGATTGCAATACCGCGAGGAGCCGGGATTGTTTGTTCGCCGCCGGTCAGTTCAGCCGATTTGATCAAACGTCCGTCAATCGAGTAGATATCTACTTTGCCCGTTGTGTTCAAGAACCGGATACCATCTTTAACACCGAAGATACCGCCTTGTCCGACTACTTGTAAATCAGTATATTTACCGTCTTCAATATGACCCCATTGGAAGACTAAAGCATCGTTATAGTTTTCTAAGAATACCAATTGGGTATTGATATCAGCCAAGAAACGATATTGGTCTTCTGCCGTCGGATTCTTGCTGTAGTCTGCATTCGAAACTACGTAGAACGCTTGATTCGGATCCGAAGAATCGGTGATGTATCTGAACCCGAAGGTTTGCAAGAAGTCTTTATCAGCGGTAATACCTTCTTTTACATACGGAGCATAATCATCAAGTTTATCTCCGAAGTAAGCGTACGGCCATGTGTTGTCATAGAATTGATAATAATAATTGCCGTCTGTTTTCGCGATTTCGGTTCCATCGGTCAAATATTTACCATCCAATTGGATGCGATAGTACCAAATCGGACGTTGCGCATAAGCGCCGATCAAAGTATCGCCTTCAAATTCAACCGTCAAACTGGAAGCATTTCCGAGTCCGGTTACAGTACCGTAGTTTACAGGCGCTTTTTTGCTTTGCTCAATAAAGAGAGCGCCGCCGCCTAACACATCGTCATAACCCGTCAAAACGCCTTGCGTAGAGCCTTCAGCAATTGCACCGGCTATCGGAACCCAGATCTGGCCTGCAGGTACTTGACCACCGAAGATCCAAGCGGTAACTTGATCTTTGTCAATATAACGATAATCAACCGTATAGATATTCCAATCCAAAGAGGTTAAGTTTGGAATAGCATCGCTTAATTTTCTTGCGGTTACATACATCGTAGAAGAACCGGCTACTACAAGGAACGGATAATCTTTAATACCGGTATCCAAGGTTTGCAAATAAACGGGAGGATATTCCGAATCGCCGAAAGCGACAGAGTCTTTTCTTACGCCGTTTTCATCAACCTGATAGGGCAGACAGAATTTATAGGTCGGTAAGAAGTTTTCGTTAGCTTGCCAATTAAGTAATTTAGTCTTATCATCGGTCGAAAGTTTCGTCCAATAAACAGAATCGTTACCATTGGTCGGATTCGTATATACATTCAAGAAATAATCTACGGCAGCGCCATTTTCTTGCGTCGTTATAGAGAATGAATAGTACGGAATAATGTGATTATCGGCATCGTCCGTAGATCTGGAGGTCAAAGCTCTTTTGTTTTCTCTCCAAACGGTCAAGTATTCGGCTTGATCGAAATTGTCGTTAATCCGATTGATATAGGTCCTGTAACCGACTAATTCACCGCCGCTGTAAATCGGAGTCGGAGTTGTCTTGTCATCAGGAACTACATAAGTCAAATTACGGTCTTTAAACGGAGTTTCCAAAATCGCCAATTTATTGAGGAGATTGAAGTGACCGTCTTTTTCCAGATCGAAGAACGGAACTTTATGATCTACACAGTCAAATACCAAAGTATCAAACTTCGCTACATAATTTTCTTGGTCATATCCGGAAACGTCAATTGTACGATAACCGATTTTATCACCGATTTTTACTTCTTTAACAAAGTAATACTTGCCGGTTAACAGATTTTGAATAACGTCGCCGCTACCCATCGCCGTATCATATACTTTTTCCAATTCGGGAATGAAAGTCGCTAATTTTGTATCGGTTGCATCATAGCTGATTTTCCAGTGCGCGGATAACGTATAGTCATCTGCAGCGGCGATCCATTGATTGAATGCAGCATATTTACCGGAGACTTCGCTCCATACCAAGTTATCAAAGTTGTCGCAACCCGGAGTGAGGTATTCCATTTTCGATAATTTGAATTCGATAGGAACCAAACTGCCAACGCCGGTGGTTGTGTTAGAGTTGAATACAACTAAATCTTTTTGCGGGAATTGAACGGGAGCCCATTGCGAAATACGCCAGCAATTGGTTACGTCATTTCCTGCATAATAGGTATATCCTTTACCCAAATTCCAGTTATAGAACACGTCGTTTTGTTCGGTTGAACGACCGGTCGTTGTTTGAACGATTGAACCATCCTTATAATTGGCCATATAAGAAGCCAAAGGCAGATAGATGAATTTACCGTACCAACCGTCGTTTACATCCTTACAGCCGCTGATAGCGAACAATTGTACCACTTGCGTGTCGTAACCGTAGTTATTATAGATTGATTGACTGAATGGAATTTTGGCTTGCCATTCCAAACGGATACCGCTTACGTCCGCAGTAGTTGAATATTGATCGCGCATTTCGGTAGCCGGAACAACGGTCAAATACAGACCTTCGTCATTTTGTATATAATACAAAGGTACATCCAGATCTTTTTGGAAAGATAAATTTCCTCCCGCAGCTCCACCGCCGTTATGTGCATTGGCTTTATTTCCTGCAATCCAAGTTGTATCTCCAACGTTTACTCCGTGAGGAATTGCCACTTTGGCAATATCCGCTTCGTTATACGCAGACAGAGGATTACTTGACGGATAATTATAAACGCGAATGGTGGTTGCGTAGGTATGCGTCAATGTGGTTGCCGGAATATCCGTTGTATTGTTCGTTACAATGGCCCGCGTTTTATCGGTATTGGTAGCAATCCAAGCATTTACCGCATTACTTTCTACCCAAATTTGGTTGTTCAACGGCAAGTTCAACAAGCGATTAGCGCCTAACCATTGCGGATCAATGAATTCGCTTGCGCATTCAACTGTCGTTTCTTGAGCCGTCCAGTGGAAGCGGGTACCGGTAGTAAGGCCCGTGTAAGCGCGTGTTCCGTAAATAAAGTTCGATTCATTCGAAAGGGTAGCGAAACATACTTCGCCTCCACCCGGTTTCGTATCGGTAGCTGTTTGAGATTCAATATCCGGGAATGTATTGGGATATGATTTCAACAGCGGACTTACAGCGTTCGGGTTGTAGGTATATTTCGGCATGTAGAATTGAATCAAGAAATTATCTTTATTCTTATCTCCTACTAAAGGTTGATACAAGCGAACCGGCGTAGCATTTTCCAAAATAGCGCTGAATACCAATCCCACTTTTTCACGGTTGGTACGTGCAGCCACGTTTACCGTATCAAAAGTTAAGTAATCATTGCCCAATTTTACCAAATACCATTTATAGGTTTCTCCGTATAATGTATCAATACCCATATCTGTTCTACTGTCGTCAGCAGCTATTTTTCTCAAAGATTCTGTTCTTTGAGCGCCGGTCAGACTATTCAGCGGAATAAATTGAAGAATCCTGGTTTCCGTTGTGTTGATCAATTGAGCGGCATTAACGGTTTTGGATCCGTCATTAATTAACACGGATTTTGCGCCTAATTTCAAGCCGTTGTTTACTTCAGCGGCTTCCACCAAGTCGTAGTTTCCTTCCAAGAAAGTATAAGCCGTCAAAGAGTCTTGTTTATTGAAATTCACATCATTGGTATTGTGGATACCGTTATCGTTTCCTGCGCCTCTATCGCCCGGATAGTACGGACCATGAGTAGGAACATACTCAATTTCTTCCATAGAAACCAACAGACCGAAGCAAGAAGATGCGGGTTTTGTATCACAGGTATAACCGTTCAATTGGGTATTATCGGCAAAATCCAACAAAATGGGTTTCTGCCAATAAAGAGCATTCACGTCGGCTCCTATTGAACCGTTGTATCCGTGTTCCCAATCGCCTTCTTTCAAAGTAACCGTATATTCGGTTGTGGACGGTACCGCCAATTCCATAAAGAATGATTTTTGGCTGTACGGATCACCCTTTGCATTCAAGCCGAAACGATAAGGATCTTGTAATTTATGGAATTTCCATATATTCTGTATATTAACGCCGGAAGTCTCCGTGTTTTTGACGAACCAATGCGTTACATCGTCCCAAGTAAGACCCGTATCGAGCGGACGACCGAAATATTTATTTCCTGCATTGGCTGCATCTGCAGCGCCCGGCCAAAAATGATTCACAGGCACAAAACCACCCGCTATCTTGTCGTTAGAAGTGGGAGTAGCAGCGCCAAAGTCAATATTGTACTGCAACGTATCTCCTAACATATTGATCAAAAGATAACCATCATCCTTTGCCTGCACTTCCCAATGAGCGGCCATATTTACCGAGTCGTAGGGGAAACGCCAATATTGGGTATCGGTAGTGCGAACCAATTCTTTCGGAACGGCGACCAAACGTTTGGAATCGCCATCCGGTTGGGTAGCAAGCACATAGTCGCGACCATAGTTATAACCATTCGCTGCAAAAGCAGCGCCGTTGTTTGCCCATGCTCCCGCTGTATCTATAGATACTTGCAAGAAATAGAAACGACCGGATAGGTCACCGTCATCTTCTTTACAAACATCCGTCAACGGACGTTCTTCATAGTCGGTCAAAGATTGCAAATAATTGGGAATACCGCCAATATAACCCGTCACATTGCCGCCTTGCGTACGATTTCCGTTCCACCATCCTATTTGCACGCCGTAATTCTTATCTACATTAGCAAGAGAACCGGCAATATAACGTACATGAATATCGTTATAAATCAATACCGAGTTAGCAATAATGTTATCAACAGCCGCTTTTCTTTGGCTATCAGTGTCACCATATTGCCAAGAGTATGAAGCAGCCGGATAAAGAGTCATTTCTCCGTCTTCGTTGATCCAGATAGCAAATTTCTGCAAACCGGTATATTTATGATAAATCTCTTGATCGGTAGTGCAGGTCACTTTATTGCTCAAATATTTGCCATCCGCATTTTGATAATCGAAATATTCTTCATAATCTCTTACTTCCAATTTGTTGGCATAAACTCCGTTAGCCTGGCTCTGAGTTCTGAGGTCATTTTGACGACTGACAGACAACACTTTGCAATTGTTTTCCGGAGTAGATAATAAGAACAAAGGAATAACGCTGTCCGTTTTGGACGGAGTACCCGGGACCCGATCGGTGGTACCAAAATATTCAGAAGAGGGAGTACTTCCCAAATCCTTATCTAAACCTTGGAACGTAGCGTTAATAAGATTACGGTTATCTGCAAAATTATCGCCATTTTTAACATAATCAACTTGTTTTACGTTAAAAACGCTGAAACCTTTTATTTTCGTACCGGCTTCTGTTTCCGCAGCGCTGTAAGCGGTAATCACTCCGTCAGAAGAAGTGAATTGCCAGAATTTGCAATCGGCAAAATCAGCCGGAGTAGCCCAACGGCCACCCAACGGATTCGATTTTACATACAAAGGATAGTACTGAGGAGCCTTAGCAAATCCGGTTATGTAATCGCCAAACGACATCAACGAAAGTTTTCCGTCTTTGTCATGAACCACGATCAATAAATTACTGTCATCAGTCCACGGTCCGACTGCTTGAACGGCCAAAAATCCGCCAAAACTGCCCGCGTTAAAATTCTGATAAGCAAATTCTTGACCGGCAACTTCGTTAGCGGCATCATCTTTGCTGTCGGGATTCACAAGAGGGAGAGTAAAATCTTTGGACGTAAACACTACAAAGCGATTGTAAGCGATCCCGTCATAGCTTAAAGTAAGCGGATTAGTTCCTTCCTTATTGGGAGAAAAAGCGATATAGTTCACCGCCGGATTATACACATAGATACGATCGGCAGAGCCCGCAAGCGTGTTTGCTTTTTCATTTTTATACACAAATGTCCCACCCGAATAAGTCAATTTCGCATTCGCTTCACCGACATAAGCAAGATCCTTAGGATAACCCCATTTTTCCCCATAATAGTCATTGGGTTTCCCCGCAGGAGCAACATTGTTCGGGCGGGTCGTAATGGAGTCACCTGTTGCTACCCAAGCTAAAACCGTCTTCGTCTGATAGTCGCTTTGGGCATTCGCCTGAAAGCCGGCAATAGCAAGAAAAGCTACAAGTAAAGTAAATAGTTTTCTTTTCATACAAAAAAATTTAAATTAATAATAAATTAAGTATATATAATTCTCGTTAATAATTCTTGTCTTACAATTTTTCACATCCCGTAATTTTCAGATAATTTTCTTACTCTCACCCTCTTATCGCTTTGTTCTCTTGCAAGCGAAGCGAAAAATAGCCAAGAAGCCTGCAAAGTAACCGCTTTTTTCGCAAACAAACAAGGAAAAGCCGATTTTTTTTCTTTTTTCCCGTTTTTTTTATCTTCCTCCCAACGGTAACACAGAACGGAAGTTGCGTCATAATAGGCATGCAAAAGTAAAAATTTTTATTTGTCTAACATTTTTTAACTCGCTTTTATTTTGACAATCTTGACCAACACTACCGGTTTATGTACGAAACCGCAGATTTTAAGGACAAAAACGAAAAAGGAATGATGAATTATAAATTATGAATTATGAATTATGAATTTCCGCTATTACGGACTTGATCCGCAATTCGGTGATATTTCTTAAACCTTATTCCCTATTGACAAAATAAAAACACAAAAAATAATCGGTAAAAAGTTCTCAAATCAAGAATTTTGTTTTATCTTTGTAATGTTATCCGGAAGAAATGGAACGAATTTTTGCAAAAAGCGCCTTGAGAAAATATTGGCAAATACACCCTGATACAGAGCAGTACCTCAAAACTTGGTACGATACGGCGATGGATGCAGATTGGCAAAATCCAAGCGATGTGAAACAGTCGTATGCTACAGCAAGTATTCTGAAAAACAGTCGTATGGTGTTCAACATAAAAGGAAATTTGCATCGGCTTGTCGCCAAATTTAATTTTGAAAAACAATGGATTTTCATCCGTTTTATAGGTACGCATTCCGAATATGATAAAATTAATGCAAACACTATTTAAATATTAAAGAAATGAGCATAAAACCCATAAAAACAGAAACCGACTATCTTGAAGCGCTAAAAAGGATGGAATTGCTTTTTGATGCTCCCATTGATACTCCCGAAAGCGATGAAGCCGATATTCTCGGTTTGCTGATTGACGAATACGAAAAAAAACACTATCCGATAGACAGTCCCGACCCGATTGAAGCAATAAAAATCCGTATGGAAGAAATGCAACTCAAGCAAGTGGATTTGGTTAATGTAATTGGTTCTCGCAGTCGTGTTTCGGAAGTACTGAACCGCAAACGTCGCCTAACCGTACCAATGATACGGAATTTGCATCGCCGCTTGAATATTTCACCCGAAATTCTGATAAGCGATTATTAATTTTTCCTACGCTTAGAATTACCGAGAATTACCGATACCACTTTTGTTATACTTGTAATGAATGGCGACATCACCGAATTGCGGATCAAGTCCGTAATAGCGGAAATTCATAATTCATAATTCATAATTCATAATTCATAATTCATAATTCATAATTCATAATTCATAATTATTTATTACCTTTGCCCCGAATATCTTTAGGGGTGCCTTTACGGGCTGAGATCATACCCTTTGAACTTGAACAGGTTAGTACCTGCGTAGGGACAAAGATGCCGATCGGCAAAATTTTCGAAAAGAATACCCCTTTTTTAATTATGAATTATAAATTTTTAATTATGAATGATTGTGTTATTGCGAATCAAGTTCGTAATAGCGGAAATTCATAATTCATAATTGACTGCGCCGAACATTATTTCATAATTCATAATTTATAATTAGATTATAACATGAAAAAGGAAATTATTTTTCTGACAGCTTTTTTACTGTCGTTTGCACGCGGATTTTCGGAAAACGTTGTTGGAGACAGTGTTAAGAACATCCCTCTGCAAGAAGTGGAAGTGGTATCAGTTCGCGCTACCGATCGTACGCCGGTAACTTTTTCCGGTTTGGATAAGGAAACCCTCCGATCGGTCAATTTCGGAGCGGATATTCCTTTCCTGCTTTTGCTGACGCCGTCCGTAATTGCTACTTCCGACGCCGGAACCGGTATCGGATACACCGGATTTCGGATTCGCGGTACGGATGCCAACCGTATTAATGTTACCGCCAACGGAATACCGTTGAACGATTCCGAGTCGCACGGCGTTTTCTGGGTCAATATGCCCGACTTCGCTTCTTCGTTAGAAGATTTGCAGGTGCAACGCGGCGTCGGGACTTCCACCAACGGCGCCGGCGCTTTCGGGGCGTCAATCAACATGAAAACGGAGAACATTCCTCTTCAACCCTACGGAGAAGCGAACGGCGGCTATGGTTCGTTCAACACCTCAAAAGCAACGTTTAAAACCGGTTCGGGAGTTCTCGGCAAGCATTGGGCGTTCGATGCCCGGCTTTCCTCGATTCGCTCCGACGGATTTATTGACCGGGCGTGCGTTGATTTGAAGTCCTATTTCGTTCAAGGAGCGTATTTCAACGAACGAACGATGGTTAAATTCATCACTTTCGGCGGGAAGGAAAAGACCTACCATGCTTGGGACGGGGTTCCGGATTATATCCTCTTTCCGGTAGCCGGCGAAAAAGAAAACCGAACGTATAATCCTTCGGGATACATGGGCGACGATGCCGCCAGGAATCCCTTGTATTATCCGAATCAAACGGATAATTACAAACAAACCCACTATCAGCTCAGCCTTTTGCAGGTTTTGAATCCACAGTTAAAATTCAATGTTTCCCTGCATTATACAAAGGGCTTCGGGTATTATGAAGAATATAAATCGGGAAGAACGTTGGAAGAATACGGATTAAAACCCTTTGAGTTGAACGGAGAACAGATTAAGAAAAGCGATTTGGTTCGGCAAAAGTACTTGGATAATGATTTCGGCGGTCTTGTATTCTCCATGGATTACAACAAGAATAAGGGAAATTTCTCGTTGGGCGGAAGTGCGAATCGTTACGACGGTCACCATTTCGGACGAGTGATTTGGGTGAAAAATTATGCCGGCGATTCGGATTTCGATCCGTTGCACGAATATTATCGCAGCAAAGGCGAAAAATCGGACGCCAATTTATATATACGGGGAAACTATTCGTTGACAAAGAATCTGAGTGTTTACGGAGATTTGCAGTTTCGGCGTATTGACTACACCATTCGAGGTAAAAACGACACGTGGGATTGGTTGGCCGGTGAAATGCAGAATTTGAACGTACATGAAATTTTTAATTTTTTTAATCCCAAAGCCGGTTTATATTATCAATGGAATGCTCAAAACGTTCTGTACGGATCAATTGCAGCGGCACACCGGGAACCGAATCGGAACAATTACACCGATGCCGGAATCAATGAGATTCCCCAACCGGAGCGTCTAACCGATTACGAATTGGGTTATCGGTTCAATCGTAAAACTTGGGCTTTCGGCGCGAACTTATATTATATGGAGTACAAAGATCAATTGGTCTTGAACGGGAAAGTCAATGAAATCGGAGAGCCTTTGACTTCCAACGTGCCGAACAGCTACCGGACCGGAATCGAATTAACAGGCGGCATGCGAATCATTCCCGGTTTGGAATGGAGCGGCAACTTGACTTTGAGCCGAAACAAAATCAAAAATTATACGGAATACGTTACGGTTTACGACAGCGACGGAAATCCGGAAGCGGAACAACAAGCCGATTATTACGGAACGACAAATATTTCGTTCTCGCCCGACGTCATTGCCAATAGTTTGTTTACATTTAAATATCGGTCGTTTACCGCCGGATTTCATTCGAATTACGTCGGTAAGCAATACCTTGATAATACCGGTCGAACGGATGCCAATCAAACGCAGTCCCGAAAAAAAGAGCGAAGCATTGACGCTTATTTCGTCAATAATCTTCGGTTGGGTTATGATTTTTCATACAAAGGCCGGAAACAATTGTCCGTGCATTTATCCGTAAACAATTTATTCAACGAAAAGTACGAAACGAACGGTTGGGTTTGGTCGTGTTATTACCGTCAAGCCGACGGCAGTTTAGAGCCTTATACCGAAAAGAGTTATTTTCCGCAAGCGGGAATTAATATAATGACAAACGTGGCGTTGCGGTTTTAAGATTTCCGATAGATTGTCTCTGTAGCGGATGCTACAAGTTTTGAAATATTTTAGCCACTGTATTGTCAAATTCGAAAAAAACATATAACTTCGCCGAAATATTACATTAATTTAATCAAAACGGTAATTATGGAAGAAGCTTTTGACGAATTGAAAGCGAGATATCTGAATTTGTTAACAGATTACGGATTTCACAAGGTATTCGGGGTGAAAAATTTACTGATTGATTTTCTCAATCTTGCGATTCGGGAAGAAAGCTTGATAACCGACATTCAATACCTTCCCCCGGAACAGTGGGGAAATTTGAAAACCGAGCGAAAAGCGATTTTTGACATTTTCTGTACCAATGAAAAGGGGGAATACTTTATTGTGGAAATGCAAAAAGAAAAACAACCGTTCTTTCGAGACCGATGTCTTTATTATGCATCGTTGCCGATACAAAAACAGGCGCCTCGCGGAATTTGGGACTTCCGCTTGAAAGCGGTTTATATGATAGGTATTTTGGATTTCGTGCTTTTCGACGAATCGGAAGAAGATAAAGAACAGGTAGTCGAATACGTTTATCTTGTTCGAGAGCGAACGAAAACGCAATATTCACATAAGTTAAAATTTGTATTCATCGAATTGCCGAAGTTCCGAAAGACGGAGAAAGAATTGAAAACCCGGTTTGACCGATGGTTGTTTATACTGAAAAACTTATATAAATTAAAAGAACGCCCGGCTTCAATTCGGGACGAGATTTTTGAGGAGTTGTTTCGCTTGGCTGAAATAAAACAATTAACAAAAAAAGATATGAGAACGTACAAGAAAAGTATAACGGATTATCATGAAGTTCGCAGCGCTATGGATTGTGCACGCGAAGAAAGTCGTGAAGAAGGTATAGCAGTAGGGATTGAGAAAGGCATAGAAAAAGGTCGTGAAAGAGAAAAGATTGCTGTCATTCAAAAATGTCTCCTAAAGAATATGTCAATAGACGATATTATTGACCTAACCGGCTTTTCAAAAGAGCAAATAATGGAGATGAAAACTAAAAACTAACAGTTAAAAACTGCTTCATTCATTTGATAGCCGGTAGATTGCGGTAACATTTTCATCCGGATCCGTTATTGAAAGTCAACAATCCTTGAGCCGTCATCTTGCTCGACAATATCCACCCAAACGGTGTCGTCGGGTAACAAGGGTTCTACCTTTTCCGGCCATTCAATAAAGCACAAAGCTCCGCTGTCGAAGTAATCTTCGGCGCCTATATTCACGGCTTCTTGAAGGGAATTGATCCGATAAAAATCAAAATGATAGATTGTTTCTCCGGTTCGGTCCGACAGGTATTCATTGATGATGGCAAACGAGGGACTGTTAATCGTATCCGAAACGCCTAATTCTTTACATATCGCTTTGATAAAAGTCGTCTTCCCCGCGCCCATTTTTCCTCTGAAAGCAAAAACGGAGCGGTTGCCCATGTGTTTAGTAAACTCTTCAGCCGCCTTGTTAATTGATGCTAAATCCTTAATTTCAAGCATAAATCAAACGACAACGATTTCGCACCCAAAAATAGAAGCGATCCATGAGTTCAAGTAACATTCGGATGATTTCCCTAACTTTTTCCACAATTCCCTGTTGTTTTAGTTATGAATTACGAAACAAAAACAGTTTAAACAAAAATAATTCATAATTGACTGCCTTGAACGTTGTTTCATAATTCATAATTCATAATTCATAATTCATAATTCATAATTTATAATTCATAATTAAAAAAATTGTACCTTTGCCTATTAAACTATCCTTTTCAGAAAAACGACGCAAGTTAATAAAAAGTTTACAGAAATGCAAATAACGGCAAAATTAATTCAAATACTTCCGCTTCAAACCGGAGTAAGCCGGAACGGAGAATGGAAAAAACAAGATATAGTTGTTGAAACAACCGACCGGTTTCCCAAAAAAATCTGTGTTTCCATTTGGGGCGATAAAATTCAGCCTTCGCAATTGAATCCGGGGAATACGTTCACTATTGATTTCGATATTGACAGCCGTGAGTTTAACGGTCGGTGGTACAACGACGTCAAAGCATGGAAAGTCGAGCCGGTTGATGCGGCAAATAACACAACGGCTCCTCCGGTTATAAACGATCCGGGTTTTCCGGAACCTCCGCCTCCTCCTCTGCCAACGGATGAACCGGATGATTTGCCTTTTTAATTTACCGATACAATGAGCGATACACATTCGACTCCTTTTCTTCGCTTGGTAGCCGACGATTTGCTCAAGCGATTTGGAACGAATTTATCGGAACTTACGGTTGTTTTTCCGAGTCGGAGAGCGCGTTTGTTTTTTAACCGGTATTTGTATGAAGCGGTAAATCATCCGCTTTGGTCGCCGCAATACGTTTCGATTGACGAGCTTTTCGAAAGCGTATCGCCTTATCGCAATGCGGATCCGATTCAACTGACCGGCGATTTATATCAATCGTATGTTTCGATTTATAATGCCCGATCGGAACAGCCTTTGAAAGAAACCCTCGACGAGTTTTTCTTTTTCGGGGAAATCCTGCTCCGGGATTTTGACGATATAGATAAAAATCTGGTCAACCCGCGATTACTGTTCGACAATCTCCGTGATTTAGACTCGTTGAAAGACGATTTTTCCCATTTGTCCGAGAATCAACGGGAGGCGTTGAGTCGTTTTCGGAATATTTTTATCGGAGAAAGCGATCTGAAAACCGCTTTTGCATCCATTTGGAACCTGCTGGGAGACGTTTATTCCGAATTGAAAGAAAAATTGCGATCGAAAGGCATTGCTTACCCCGGTATGTTACTGCGAGAAGTAATCGAAAACGAATCCGGTGAATTTCCGGACAAGCCATACGTTTTTGTCGGATTCAATATACTGAACAAATGTGAAGAACATTTATTCAAGCGACTGAAACATAAATCTTTATTCTATTGGGATTATGACGCTTATTATCTCCGATCGGAAGCCGGGCGATTTATCCGAAATAATATAAATACCTTCGGTTCGGCTTTGGATGATTCCGGTTTCGATGTGTTTTTGAATCATCACAAGGAGATTACCTTTTTGGCTGCCTCGACCGAAAGCGGACAAAGCGGCGCCATTCCGTCTTGGCTCGATTCTTTGCGTCAATCAACGGATTTTAACGATCCGGATTCGGCGATTGTGCTTTGCAATGAATCGGTTTTGCCGGCAGTGATACACACTATTCCTCCGACCGGAATCGAGAATGTGAATATCACCATGGGGTTTCCCATCACTCAAACGCCTATTGCCGGATTCATTCAAGTATTGACCGACTTGCAAACCAAAGGCTCCGGTTCTTCCGGCGCTTTTCATTACAAAT
>JGI24699J35502_11134180_pt1 | contig 46233 bp, 43 predicted proteins | sample TergutMp193P4_FD_35502 | JGI IMG/M metagenome (IMG submission 35502)
TCAGTATGGCTATTCGGATAGGATGCCCCAATGCTTTGGCGAAACGCGCCAATTGTTCTTGTTCTTTTATCAATTCTTCAGTCATTCTATTTTCAAAAAATTTTGCAAATATACGAACATTTTCGTAATTCGCAAAAATACGAATGAAAATTGAATATTATTTTTTCCTTAGCATCTTGTATTTTTTTACGTTTAATGATTTAAATGCGAAAGTATAAATAATTTTCCAAATATAACATCCGTGACAGGTTATAATGTAAATTTGTTTTATCTTTGCAAAAATAAATGCGGATCAAAATGAAAACAAAAGTTATTACACTACTGTTGCTCTGCGTATTTTTCGTATCGTGCGGAAAAAGAAACGGAGACGCTTACAAATACCTTCAAGACAATATGAGCAGGTTTAATACTACCGAATCGTACTTGGATGATCTGTATAATGAAATGGATAATGCGAAAGAGAATCCGAACGGACTCAAGACAAGCGCTAAAAACTTGATTGATTATGTAGATACCTATCTTAATAATAACAGTAAAAATATTCCTTCATCACTTGATGGTATTAATGACATTGATAATGCCATGCTTTTTTATATGTCGGTAGCAAAACAAATGGCCCTCCTTTCTTCCGATTATGCCGACAAGGCGGCAACTTTAACCGATGAAGAACTCGATGGTTATGATGAAAAACTCGGCTTACTTGAAGATAGTCTGTTTGATTCTTACGACCGATTGTCAGACCTGCAGGAGCAGTATGCGAAAAAGCACAATATCAAATTGGAAAATCTATCGGATAATTGATCAATTCAATGTATTGAATCATTTGCGATTCATTCTATTTCGGACTGATTCATAAACAACCGGCACAATGTAGATATTCAGCAAGGTTGACGTAAGCAATCCTCCTAAAACGACCACAGCCATCGGACTTTGTATTTCGTTGCCCGGTTTTTCGCCTTGAAATACGAGCGGAATAAGCGCCAATGCCGCCGTAAGAGCCGTCATCAAAATCGGATTGAGCCTGTCCATTGAACCCCGCATAACGATTTCCCGCAATTTTAATTCATAATTCCTAATTCCTAATTCATAATTCTCTTGCATGTGTTGATACCTTGAAATCAGCAAAATTCCGTTGCGCGTAGCGATCCCGAACAGCGTGATAAATCCGATAATGGACGGGATGCTTACAATATTCGAAGTGAAAAATACCGCCCACACGCCGCCGATGAGCGCCAAAGGAAGATTAAGCAATATGATTGCCGAAAGCGTCAGATTTTTGAACTCGCTGTAGAGTAATAAAAAGATGATGCAAATAGCCAGAATGGAAGCGACAAACAGCGTGCGTGCAGCATTTTCGGCGCTTTCGAATTGTCCGCCGTATTCAATGCGATAATCTTCCGGAAGCCGAATGTTTTGAGCGATATTTTTTTTAATATCATTTACCACGCTTTTCAAATCGCGTCCCGATACGTTGGCGGAAATAACAATTTTGCGCTGTACGTTTTCGCGACTGATCGAATTGGGTCCGCCTACCGAAACCACGTCGGCCACTTCTTCCAACGGCGCTTTACGTCCGTTACCGATGTCAATCAAAGCGGCGCGTACCCCGTCAATACTTTCGGTATAGTTTTTATTCAGACGCAATACCAAATCAAAACTGCGTTGGCCTTCGTAAATATCGGCGAGTTTTTCGCCTGCAAAAGCAAGGTCAATAAAATGATTGAAATCCTCTATCGTAATGCCATATTTGGCTAACATGCCGCGATTAGCGCGTATCTGTATCTGTGGCGTTTCGGTCTGTTGTTCCACGGCGACATCCACCAATCCGTCAATGTTTCGGATGGAATTTTGAATTTGGTTACCCGTCATAAACAGCGTACTCAAATCCGTACCGAACAGTTTAATGGCAATATTGGCGCGCGTTCCCGACAAGATATGGTCAATGCGATGTCCCAGCGGCTGCCCGACGGTACTTGCTATGCCCGGAATGTTGGCGAGCGTTTCCCTCACATCGGCCAAAAACGCTTCGCGACTGCGCTTTTTCAGTTGAAAATTAACATCAATTTCCGCGCTGTTGGTCGTTTGCGAATGTTCGTCCAATTCGCCGCGTCCCGTGCGCCTTGCGGTACTTGTTATTTCGGGGATGTTCAGCAATTCGGTTTCTATCAAGTTACCCAAACGGTTGCTTTCATCTAATGATATGCCCGGTTTGCTTACCGCAGAAAGCGTTAGCGAGCCTTCGTTGAAGTCGGGCAGAAAACTTTGTCCCATAGTGAAAAACAAAACTACCGAAAGGATAAGTACAACAAGGGTCGAATAAAGCGCCTTCTTTTTGTTACGTAATACCCATACAAGCGATGAGCCGTAAAATTCCGTGAGTTTACGGGCAAGCCAACTATCCTTTTCATTTTTTTCCAAATATTTTTCATTCGATAATATGAGTTTACACAACAGCGGCGTCAAGGTCATGGCTACAATCAGCGACATGAACAATGAAACGATGTAAGCTACGCCCAAGGGTTTCAACATGCGCCCTTCCATTCCCGAAAGGAAAAACAGCGGGATAAACGCTACAATGATGATAAACGTAGCATTGAGGATGGAAGCGCGAATTTCGCGTGAAGCGTCAAATACGACATCGAATACGGATTGTCGTTCGCTTTTGGGCAGACGATGGTTTTGCCGCAGCCGTTTATACACATTTTCCACGTCAATAATGGCGTCGTCCACCAACGACCCGATAGCAATACACATTCCGCCCAATGTCATGGTATTGATGTTCATGCCCAACAGGTAAAGGACAATCATACTGCCCAACAATGACAACGGAATAGCGATTATGGAAATCAGCGTAGTGCGGAAACTCCCCAAAAAGAGAAAAAGGATGATGACAACAAACAACGCGCCTTCTATCAGCGCTTCACCTACGTTGCTTACCGATGCTTCAATGAAATCGGCTTGACGGAAAATTTTGGTATCCATTTTCACATCCGGAGGCAGCGATTTTTGAATTTCCGCCAAATTGCGCTCAATATTTTCGGTTACGTTGAGCGTATTGATGTTCGGTTGTTTGGATATGGACAGAATCACTGCCGGCTTGCCGTTTTGAGAAGCATAACCCAATTTGACGGCGCTGCCAATCACTACATCGGCAACGTCCGATACGACAACGGGTTTTCCGTTTACCGTTTTAACGAAAGTTGCGCCCAATTCTTCCAAATCGTTGGAGCGCGCTATTCCCCGCAACATGTATTCGTTGCCGTAATCGCGTATCACGCCGCCCGAAGAATTAACGCTGAATGTGCGTCCCACTTGCGCCAATTCGTTCATGTTTACGCCGTAGATGTCCATTTTCTGCGGATCGGCAAGGATTTGATACTGTTTGTAATCGCCGCCGATGATAGTTACTTGCGACACGCCGCCCGTAGCGAGTATTTCGGGTTTTACGACCCAATCGGCCAATGTGCGTAAATCCATGAGCGAAGTGGAATCGGATTGCAAACCGACAAACAATATTTCGCCCATCACGCTCGATTGCGGAGCAAGTACGGGTATTACCCCGTCGGGCAAGGCGCTCGCAAGCGTCACCATTTTTTCGCTCACAATCTGACGGGCTTTGAAAATATCCGTACCCCAATCAAATTCCACCCATACGAAGGAAGAGCCTTGCATGGATGCCGAACGGACACGACGTACATCGGTTGCGCCATTCACCGCCGTTTCGATATGGAAGGTCACGAGCCGCTCCACTTCTTCGGCCGACATGCCGCGCGCATCGGTCATTACAACCACTGTCGGAGCTGTAAGGTCGGGAAAGACGTCCACATCCATTTTTTGCGTGATGTATAATCCGCCTATTGTCAATAATATCGCTCCCAGCAATACGAATAGTTTATTATTGAGTGAAAATCGGATGATTTTGTTTAGCATGATTTTTTTAATTAGGAATTATGAATGCTTCTTATATTATTTATTATTGGAAATTCTTTGTAAAATTTTAACAGAGTTATTGTTTCGTTACGAAGTTTATTCCGGATAAATGTTTTTAGTTCGGGATTAACTAATTCGCCCAAACCATTAAGCAGGCTTTTGTTCGGCAAACTGTCTATAGTATCAATACAATCTTGCAAATAATCCGACAATGGTTTTCCCATTCTCTGTTCAATGATTTTTCGATTAACGGCGGTTTGACGGCTCATAAAGAACCAGCAATCGAAAATATCACGATTGATAACATTGTTTCTGTCAAGTAAAGCGCAAAGTTTGTGTGAAAACATATCGGTAAACGTCATTACTTTTATGTTAATACCCAATAAATTGAGGATCTCATATTCATCGTTGCCCTCCCGGTTTGAAAACTCAATTTTCAGTTTTCGTTCCGAAATGCCATAATCAAGCACAATGATACTGCCGTAAAATTTCTGTGCTTCATCGTGAATTTTACCGTATTTTAATACTATTCTCCGTATTTTTTGATAGACCCTATCGTTTTTTTGAGGTATAAGCAGATTAAAATCCAAATCAACTGAAAAGCGAGGCAATTCATAGAAAAACGCCAATGCGGTGCCGCCTTTGAACCCTAAACAATTTGCTAATTCTGCATCACTGTAAATATCTTTCAATATTTGCACCATATAAAATCTGTGCTTAATTGTATTTATCATATTGATAATAATTTATTTACTGCTTTTACAAGTGTTTGCGAACTATATATCGGCAGTAATTTTGCAACAGCTTTTTTATTCAAAATGTGTAGATTATCAAAATAAAAATCTTTGTTCAGATACAGCATATCCAAAAATGCACGTTCGAGAGTAGCAACATTTATATTGTTTTTATTCAAAATAATACCCACTGTATTGGTTAAGATTTCGCCTTTTATTTGGCGATAGCTGAAAGTTTGATTGTTGACTTCGATCTTGCGCGTAAGGTAGGAAATATTAGTTATTGAGCTGTCATACTGAAAAATAACGCCGGAGCGTTGCAAAACATACTCAAGAGAAATGTATGTAGGGGGATAAAGTAAACAGGCCAATTCTTCGGGTTTGTAGCCTTCTTTGGCATAAAAACCTTTGCGCGGATTGAACAGTTTGCCTGTTTTGACATAATAGTTAAGTATCTTATATAACGTATCGTCTTTTTCTTTTCCGATTAATAAAGCAATATCGTTGATTCTAAATACTGTACGAGAATTTTTATAAATCTCAAAAATAATATTTTCTTTTTTTTCGCCAACCATACATCTAATTATTTTAGATTTTCAGTTTGTAAAAGTACTACTCTTTTCTAAATTGACAATATCTTTTTTATTCAAATGTTTTTTTATGTTTCGACTCATAATTCATTAATGCACATGTCCTGAATGAGCGTCCAACGCTCCTGATGCCTGCGAGAGTTTGACCGACATTGCCCCTTTACTCACCACGCGCTCGCCTTCTTTGACGCCTTCCGTTATTTCGGTGCGGATGCCGTCGGTTGCGCCTTTCTTAATCGCCCGTTTTTCGAAAAGTTCGGGCGTCAGTTGCACATATACAAAGTAGTTACCCATTTCTTCGATAATCGCTTCGTTGGGAATTGTAATTACCGGGGCGTCGTTTTGCGTTCGGATAAACAGTTCCACGAAACTGCCCGGCAATAATCCGGCTTTATTATTTACTTGAAACAATACCGGAATAAGCGGATGCGCAATGTCGGTTGATTTACCGTAGGAAATCACGCGACCGCCCAGTTCTTCGAGCGTGTGAGTGCGGTCACTGTTTAAGACTCGAATGTTCGCCGATGTAATACCGCTCAACCGGTCGTAGTATTTGGGTTGCAACTCGGCTTTTATCAACAGGTCGCGGTTTTGCGATACCACCAAAACGGGTTGTCCGGCTTCGGCATATTCGCCGTTCCGTACCAACACGCGGGTAACGAATCCGCCGATGGGCGAACTGACAGTTTGCTTGCCTGCCGTAAAATTTTTACGCAAATTGTTATATACGGCTTCGGCATTGGTAAAGTCTGTTTTTGCTTTCAATAAATCGCTTTGCGAAACGATATTTTCTTTCGCCAATTCCTGTTTGCGGTCGTATTCGGTTTTGGCGCGGTTATATTCATTTTCGGCTTCGGCGTATCGCACCGAAAGGTTGTTATCCGCCATGCCGCTGCCGTCAATGGAAAACAATGCCTGCCCGGCGCTTACGGCTTTTCCTTCCACCACATTATCGTTCGAGAATAGCACTACGCCTCCTGCTTTAGCGGTAATTACCCGCTCATCGCCTTGCGAGGGTTGAATTTGCGCCGTGGTACGGATGATTTGACCGAAAGGTTCATGACGCGCTTCGGCGGTTGCAAAATCAATTCTCCAACTTTGCTCTTTGGTGAGTTTTGCGCCGTTACTGCTTGAGACTTCCGCCGCTTCTGCGGCTTCGTGCGCCTCGTGTTCGTCGGTATATACGGTAATATCGGGAATAACGACTTGTGAAACGCCTTCGGATGTTTTGATGTCGAACACCAATTTGCCTGTTCCGGCTGTCGTCGGCTGTAAAGAAAATTTATATATTCCCGGATGTGTCGGTTGTTCGAGCGTTTGGCGAATATTGTCCGCACCGACAACCAATTGTATCGTTACACTTCCTTCCGTAAGCGGTTTAAAGTTTTCCAACCGGGAAAAATGTGCGAGAATATCGCCGGATTGTCCCGCGACAAAAGGCGTTGCTTCGGCAAAAACCTCAAAATCATTACTGTATGCCGTCAATTGGAGCGTTTCGGCATGATTGTGTTTATCCGCTTCATGGTCGGGATTATGTTTACATCCCACAATGACAAAAACCGTAAGCGCTACCGTAATTATATTGTACTTCATGGAAATTATGAATTATAAATTATGAATTATAAATTATAAATGATGAATTATGAATTACTAAGAATGGATGCAGCAAATTATGAATTACGGACTTTTCTCATTAATTCATAATTTATAATTCATAATTCATAATTCAAAAAGGAGGCGCTCTCAATCCGAACGATTGAGAAATATAATCGGAAAGGTAGAATCGTAAATAGAGCTTTTGTCGGAACGACAAGCTGGTATCATCCGTTATTCGAGGAGTGGAGTGAACCGGAAATAAAATTGAAAAACAAGGCAACCGATCGAAATTGAAATTAAGCGATCGGATTGCCTGTCGTTCAGTGGAGAGTTTCACATAAACCGTTGCTAACGGACAGTCTTCGACACCTCCGTTGTTGCATTGGTTGACGAGTTGTATAATATCATCGTAATGATGGTGAGGTACAACGGCATGAGCCATTATAACCATACCCGCAAACAGCAAAAAAGATAATGCTATTGCTTTTTTTATACTGAATCTCGCCTTAAAATACACGATGCTCTTTGACAAATTTTCAAATGCAAAGGTAGCAAAAATATTGTAAAGAAAAAATCGGCGGCGAAATTTAACTCAAAAACAATTTCATATCTTCATCTACGGTACCTATACCTGCAATTCCAAAATCTTTCACAAGTAATTTTGCAACATTGGGAGATAAGAACCCGGGTAATGTAGGTCCTAAATGTATATTTTTCACGCCCAATGACAAAAGAGCCAGCAATACGATCACGGCTTTTTGTTCATACCACCCGATATTGTAAGCAATCGGCAATTCGTTTACATTGTTCAGTTGGAAAATTTCTTTTAACTTTAGTGCTATAACCACCAACGAGTAGCTGTCGTTGCATTGTCCGGCATCCAAAACTCTCGGGATTCCGCCGATGTCACCCAAAGGTAATTTATTGTAACGATACTTGGCGCAGCCTGCGGTAAGGATAACTGTATCTTTAGGCAGTTGTTGCGCAAATTGAGTATAGTATGCTCTGCTTTTCAAGCGACCGTCACAGCCGGCCATTACGAAGAATTTGCGGATGGCTCCCGATTTTACGGCGTCAACCACCGCATCTGCCAAAGCAAATACTTGAGCATGAGCGAATCCTCCGACGATCTCGCCGGTTTCGATTTCGGTTGGCGCTTTACATTTCTTTGCATGTTCTATAATTTTGGAAAAATCTTTGGACTTTCCATTTGCGCGATCTCCAATATGGCGCCATCCCGTAAATCCCGCCGAACCGGTGGTATAAACCCGATCTGCATAACTTGCATTGGCCGGCGGAGGAACAATACAATTGGTCGTGAAAAGAATCGGTCCGTTAAACGATTCAAATTCTTCCGCTTGTTTCCACCACGCATTCCCGTAGTTTCCGACAAAATGTTTGTACTTCTTAAATGCCGGATAATAATGCGCCGGAAGCATTTCGCTATGGGTATAAACATCAACGCCCGTTCCTTCGGTTTGTTCCAGTAAGTCTTGTATATCCCGAAGATCATGTCCGGAAATTAAAATACCGGGATTATTCCGAACGCCGATATTTACCTTCGTTAATTCGGGATTACCGTAAGTCGAAGTATTGGCTTTATCAAGCAAAGCCATCACCTTGACTCCCATCTCTCCGCAGTTTAACACCCAACCGGTGAGTTCTTCCGCCGAAAGATTTTCTTTTCTCGTGGCGATTAAACCTTCTTGCATAAACGCATAAATGGACGGATCTTCAAATCCTAAATTGGCTGCGTGTTCCGCATAAGCGGCCATTCCTTTGATTCCGTAGGTCAGCATTTCGCGTAATGACCGTATGTCTTCATTTTCCGTGGAAAGCACTCCTACTTCTTTCGCTTTTTCCTCCATTTCTTCAAGCGTTTCGGCTTTCCAAGTTAAACAATCGCAACCGCTCGGTAAATCTTTTTCTCCTTTTTCGATCAACCGGTTTTTGACTTTATCCCGAATACGGAAAGATTCTTTGATCTTCGATACGAAACGTTGTTTATCGAAATTGGCATTGGTAATGGTCATAAAAAGACCATCCGTAATGAATTTATTTACTTCGGGCAATTCTTCGCCCTTTTCGCGTAAGCGAACGGTAAATTGCGATATTCCTTTCATAAGGAAAATCAGTAAATCCTGCAGATTCGCCAGATCTCCGGTTTTTCCGCAAACACCTTTTACGGTACAGCCTGTACCTTTAGCTGTTTCTTGACATTGAAAACAAAACATTTTTTACTTTTTTAAAAATTAAACAATTATATCCATTTTTCACTTTGAAGATTTCCGTCTATTCCTATTATTACTTCTTTAATCGGAATTTTCCGTTCTGCATTTGCTTGCGCTTCCAACGCTATTTGTAATAATCCTCTGCAACAGGGAACTTCCATAATGATAACAGTCAGTGTGTTAATAGATGAATTATTAATCATGGTTATTATTTTATCCACATAAATGTCTTTAGACCGGTCAAGCTTAGGGCAGGCAATCATTATGCCGTTATTCTTAATGAATTGATTATGAAAAGCGCCGTAAGCAAATGCCGTACAATCCGCCGCCAAGACCCAATCGGTAATTTTCAGATAAGAAGCGCTCGGATTTAATAAGTGCAACTGTATGGGCCATTGATTTAACCCGGAAAAAGTATGACAAGGTACGTGTTCATCAACAACCTGTTCATCATACGGTTCAGCTTCGCGTTCTTCGAGCGTTATCGCTCCTTGAGGACAAGTTCCGATGCACGCGCCCAGCCCGTCGCAATATGTATCGCTGATTATACGCGCTTTCCCGTTGACAATCTGTAACGCTCCTTCATGGCAACTTTGGATGCAATCGCCACAGCCGTTGCAGAGATTTTCATCAATTTTAATGATTGTTCTTTTTATTTTACACATACCGAACGTCGTTTTTAAAAATTTTGCAAATATAAGAATATATAAACAAAAAAAGTGTATCATGTGTTACATATAGTAAAAATAAATAAACTATTTTTGTAGTATGAAACAGATTTACTATGGATATTAATGATTTATTTTTATGCCCGGTCTGCATGCACATTTCTGCCGAGAAGAGAGAAGCGTTTCTTAATGAAATAAAATATAAAGTCAAATCCTTCAAAAAAGGAGAATGGATTGCTCAACAAGGAGATATTGTTAACGCATTATACATTTTATTAAAAGGAAGCGCAAAGACCGAGATGATTTCCGATTCGGGGGGTATTTTAAATGTTGAAATTATTAATGCTCCGAATCCTTTAGCTCCGGCATTTTTATTTGCCGCAAACAATCATTTTCCCGTTGATGTTGTGGCGCTTGAAGATTGTGAAATAATTCTTATCGCGAAAGATTCAATCGTGGATCAACTTACTTGCAACGAAGAATTTCTGCAAGGATTTATGATGTTTAATTCAAATCGTGTACATTTTTTGTCGGAACGACTGAAATTACTTTCTACGAAAACCATCAAAGGAAAACTTGCTCAGTATATATTGGGGAGAGCGAATGGTATGCAATTTACTTTGGACAGGAAACAAACGGAGTTGGCCGAATATTTCGGCGTTACTCGCCCTTCTTTATCCAGAAGTCTTTCGGAAATGATTGAGGAAGGGATTATCAGCTTAAAAAGAAAAAACGGTACAATATTAGATCCGATAAAGCTGAAAAAATTAATTATACAATAGAAAAATCGGCAAGGCAGCGATTGCTATTTCTTTATCCACTTCAAACAAACGGGTTTATCTATTCTGATTTCTTTTCGTCTTCGGATAATTTAATGAATTCTTCGTATGTAACAATTTTTGTTCGATTATGGAATTGCAGTATCAATAAATCCTTATCGCTTGTCAAGATATAGTCAGCTTCAACAGTATCGGCTAATGCAAGCAAATACAAATCATTAACATCTCTCAATTGCGATGATACAACAACATTTTTTACGGAAACTTCAAAACAGGATGCTTTCATTAAATTCACAGTTTCTTTCGCCCGTTCTTCCGAGGCATATTTCTTGATTTTTTCACGGGAAGCAATACGAACAAACTCCGTTATCAATTCCTCACAGATATAAATAGAAACAGTATCTCTGTTGCACAATGCCCGCATTTCCGATAATTTTTTGCCAATTAGCAGCAAAATCCAGAGATTAGTGTCAATAATTATTTTACACCTCTCCATAACGTACCGCTCTGACTTCTTCCATTATTTCTTCGTCCGATAATCCAATGTCATGAAAGTTGCTTTGGATATACTTGTCCCAAAGATTCTGTTTTTTATCTATCAACCAACCCATTTTGTCGGCAAAAATTTGAAGAAAATCCATATCAGACTGCGGTAAATCCACAAAAACTCTTTCACGTATCCCCCTCTTTTTTGCACCTCTTTTTAATGTTGCAGTATGCATAATTTTTCTATTTAATTTTCTACAAAAATAAAAATAATAACTCAATAATTTGTACTTTTTAAAAACCAAAATATGATTGTTATTTCTTTATCCACTTCAAACAAACGGGTTTATCTATTCTGATTTCTTTTCCCGTATCCCGTAATAAACCGGTAGCCGGATCTATTTCGAAAATTTGGATGTTATTTGTATCGCGATTGGCGCACAACAAAAATTTATTATTTGGAGTAATAATGAAATTTCTCGGATGGATTCCGGTGGGTTGATAACCGATTCTCGTCAGTTGCCCGTTCTCCGGATGAACGGAAAAAATAGCGATACCATCGGCGTTTAAACGATTGGACGAATAAAGAAATCTTCCGTCGGAGGTTAAGTGAATATCGGCGCTTCCTTTCCTGTCGGAGGTTTGAGTAGTGTCGGAGGTAACCGATTGAATCGCTTCCGGTTTTCCTTCTTTGTACGTAAAAACGGTGATTTTTCCGGATAATTCATTGATACAGTACAAATATTTTCCGTTGGGATGGAAGGCAAGATGTCGAGGGCCCGAACCGGGTTCCGATTGGGTTACATTCTCCGGAGGTAATATAAGGAAGGAATCTCTTGTCGCCGGATTTATTTTGAAAGAATACATTTGATCTTTTCCCAAGTCGGTTGCCAACAATCGTTTTTCATCCGGAGAAAAAACAACCGTGTGTATATGCGAAGCGGGAAAATTCGGAATATTCAGATCAATATTCATGGATAGCGGTTTAATACTTCCGTTTTTGTCTAAAGGGAAAACCGAAATATTTCCGCTGCCGTAATTTGCCGTAATGATAAAATTTCCCTTTTTGTCTGTATTGATATAACAAGGATCTGCGCCTTCCGCCGATTGAGAATTAACAAAACTTAATGTACCCTTGCGTTTATCAAACCGGAAAGCGCTTACTGCGCCCTCTTGCGTTTCATTGACCGAATAAACCATTTGTGCGTCTTGCGAAACAACTAAATAGGATGGATTTACGATTTGTTTTATATCGCTTATATACGTATAATCACCGGTTTGAATATTGAAATCATACACGGAAATACCCGCTCCGCTCCCGTCCGAATACGAACCTGCCAGCAGAAATAAATGTTTATCACCGCTTGTACCGGCAGAAAAGCAGCCGGCAAAAACAGCGGCGGAAACAAAAAAAGCAAAGATATACACCGCTTTTTGTACCACAATATCCGACAAAAAAGTTACAAAAGAGATTGTTTAAAACTTTTGTTTAAGCGTGCCGGCTTCCAATGTCGCTTTTCCTTCGATCGTTTTTACGAAATTGGTTAAGTGAACGCTACTGTTATGTGAGTCAATAGCTTCCTTCGATTTCCATGTTTCGATAAAAACAAATTTTAACGGATTATTGACATCTTCAAACACATCATAAAAAATACATCCCGGTTCTTTTCGGGTAGCATCTACAACTGTTTTGATGGCTTTCAACACATCGTCTTTGAACTCCGGCTTTACCGTTACCGTGGCAACAATAGTAAGCGGCTCGTCTTTCACAACTTGATTATCGGTAAATGAACCGAATAAAAATAAGGAGCAGAAAATACAGGCTAATACGCCTCTTCCCAAAAATGTTTTCATGCGTTATTAATTTTTTATCCCATTTTATTCGTCAAAGATAAGGATTACTTGCGAGAATATACGAAGAAATTTTCAAAAAAAACGTAAATGAGGAAAAAATTTCCGAAAGTACGAGGTTTATTGAGGGGAAATTCGATTTAGGATTTATTTTTTCATATTGTTTTCCGTCGTTAATATGCATATTCCGACAATTATTTGTAATTTTGCGGCAAAAATATCGGAACATTACTTATATTGTATGATAAAAACAAAGCATAATCGGATCGTTACAAATTTTGCCGGTTTCATTGCAAGTCAACCGGTGTTGGCGTTTTTTTGTAACTTTTTATTGGCGATGGTTGTATTTTCACTGTCGCGTCTTTTCTTTTTTCTTGTGAACAAAAGTTATTTTCCCAATATTGGCACGATGCATTTGCTGAACCTGTTCAAAGGCGGGTTGCAATTCGACCTCTCGATATTACTTTACATCAACCTGCTATACATGGCTATGCAGCTTATACCTTTCCGATTTCGGAGTAACGAAACCTATCAAACGGTAGCGCGTTGGGTGTTTGTGGCAACCAACGGAATTGCTGTCATTATCAACTGTATGGATATTCCGTTTTTTCGTTTCACCAACCGGCGAACCACATGGTCCGTATTCTCGGAATTCAGCAACGAAGCTACCGAAAGTATTTCCAAAATCATTTTCAACGGCGCACTTGAATATTGGTATGTTACGCTTTTTGCCGTAGCGGCTGTCGTTCTTTTGCGATTGCTTTACTATACCCCCCGTAAAACTACGGTTGCATCTCGTTCCGGTTTCGCGTATTACTTGACGCATACACTCCTGTTGGTGGTTATCGTTTACTATTCGGTAATAGCTATTCGCGGAGGATTCGGCGATTATACGCGACCTCTTACGGTCAGCAATGCCAATAAATATGTGGAAAACGGCACCGAAACGGCTATTGTGCTGAATACGCCTTTTTGTTTGTTTCGCACCGTCCATAAGAAAATATTCAAAAATCCGAAATATTTTGATAATGAAGCGGCAATGAACGCTTTGTATTCGCCGTTGCATTATCCAACACCGCAAGAAGAATTTAAACCGCTTAACGTGGTGGTCGTTATTTGGGAAAGTTTCGGTAAAGAAACTACCGGGTTTTTCAATCAAGACCTCGAAAACGGAACCTATCGCGGCTTTACTCCTTTTTTAGATTCGCTTTTTACGCAAGGTCTTACATTTAAATACTCCTACGCTAACGGAACCAAATCAATAGATGCCATGCCGTCCATATTGTCGAGTATTCCGATGTTTGTCGAGCCGTTTATTCTCACGTCCTATTCGACGAACGATATCAGCAGTCTTGCCGATGTGTTGAAACAAAAGGGTTATTATTCGGCGTTCTTTCACGGAGCGCCCAACGGTTCCATGGGTTTTCAAGCGTATGCCAAAATCGCGGGTTTTGACGATTATTTCGGATATGAACAATGTCCCTACAAACAGGATTTTGATGGTACATGGGCTATTTGGGACGAAGAATTTTTGCAGTTCTATGCCGATAAAATGGGTAAAATGAAACAGCCGTTTATAACCTCTGTTTTTACGGCAACTTCGCATCACCCTTTTCATCTTCCGGCCAAATACAAAGGCAAATTTCCGCAAGGGAAACATCCCATTCTGGAATGTATTGCCTATACAGACTATTCTATCAGACAATTCTTTTTGAAAATGTCGCAATACGAATGGTACAATCATACGCTTTTTGTCATTGTTGCCGACCATACCTGTCAGCCGGTTCACGAAGAATATTTTACCGGTCTCGGACGATATTCCATTCCTATTTTGTTCTATCAACCCGGCAGCGACCTTAAAGGCTTGGTGGATTCCATTCCCGTTCAGCAAACCGACATCATGCCCACCGTATTGAGTTATTTGAATTTCGATAAACCCTATTTTGCTTACGGACAAGATATTTTTACGACAAAAGCCGCCGATAAGTTTGTGATTAATTATAATAACGGCACCTACCAATTGGTGAAGGGCGATTATTTGCAGCAATTCGACGGCGAAAAAACAAAAGCGGTTTATAATTACAAAACCGATCCGTTGCTGCGCAACAACCTCCGAGGTCAAACGGAAGGACAAGATGAAACCGAAATGCTGATAAAATCCGTAGCTCAGCAGTATATTGAACGCATGACGGAGAATCGGTTGAGAATTTCGGATAAATAATTGAAAGATCTATGTCCAATCCGTATTTTCGATTCAAACAATTTACCGTTTATCATGACTTATGCGCCATGAAAGTGGGAGTTGACGGCGTACTTTTAGGCGCTTGGGCCGATTGTCGAAATATCCGATACGGTTTGGACGTCGGAACGGGCTCCGGATTAATCGCATTGATGTTGGCGCAACGTTCGGAAGCTCGTATTCATGCCATTGACATTGATGAAAATGCGTGTAAACAAGCGGAAATCAATTTTAACAATTCTCCGTTTCGCGACCGATTAAGTGTTGAATCCGGCGCTTTTCAAGATTTTTCATCCTCTCGCCGGTATGATTTGATCGTTTCCAATCCGCCTTATTTTGCTCATTCGTTGAAATCGCCCGACAAGAATCGCAGTTTTGCCCGGCATAATGATCATTTACCGTTGGAAGTTTTGATAAAAAAAAGCGCATCGCTTTTGGCTCCTCAAGGTAAAGCGGCTTTCATTATTCCTTTCGACCGATGGGAGAAAATACATTCCTCAGCTGTTGAAAATCAATTGTTTCTTTGTCGGAAAACATGGATTTCCTCGCTGCAAAATCGTCCTCCCAAGCGTGTTTTACTGGAATATTCATTCATCAATCAAGGTATAGCGGAAGACGGTTTTTATATCGGAGAAACAAAGGAAGCCTACAGTAATGAATACCGGTACTTAACCGAGGAGTTTTATTTGTAAAATTTATTATTCAGGTTTTATAGGGTTCATTGATGTTAAATTTAATTGCATAAGTACAAAAAAAATAAAATTGATGTTCATAGAATAACAAAAAATCTTATTGTGACACGCCCATTTGAAAATAATTTGTAAAAAAGCATACAGGCTATTAAAAAATTACATATTTTTGCAGTAGAATTTAAAGCATATTTATACAAGATGATAACTAAAAACAGACGATTAGCAATTATACTGGAGTTGGTAAATATGCATACTCCAAGTAGTCAAGGCAAACTATTAAAGCTTTTGCACGATAAAGGGTTTGCAATTACGCAGACTACTTTGTCAAGAGACATTAAACAGTTAAAAATAAGTAAAATTCCGGATGATAAAGGAAACTATATTTACACGGCTCCTCATCAGGAAACGATTTCTCCGGGTCGAGTATTTATTAAAGATAAAGTGCTTCCTTTATCCAATCGAGGATTCTTATCTATTGAATTTTCCAATAATCTGGGCGTAATCAAAACCCGTCCGGGATATGCAAACGGAATCGCTTCGGACATTGATAATCTTGCTTCCTCCGCTATTTTGGGGACTATCGCGGGAGAGAAAACCGTATTGCTCATTCCTCGGGAAGAAGCGACCCGGCAAGATGTTTTGGATATATTGGCAAAAATTATTCCGGGACTCAGAAAAGAAAATTAACAGAGGCATAAGTATTTCGCAAAAAATGGCCGAAAATCAAGTTAAAATTTTAGTTGCCGGCGAAGAACATCTCCGGTTTGTACCTGTTATATTGCAAACCATAGAAGATGCGGCAAAAGTGCGCGGTACGGGAATTGCCAAGCGCACGCCCGAATACGTTGAACAGAAAATGCGCGAAGGGAAAGCCATTATCGCTTTAGTTGATAATGAATTTGCCGGATTCTGTTATATCGAAAGTTGGGGAAACAAACAATATGTAGCTAATTCGGGATTAATTGTCGTTGATAAGTTTCGCGGTCACGGCTTAGCTCGGAAAATCAAAGAGAAATCATTTCATTTGTCGCGGGAAAAATATCCCGATGCCAAACTCTTCGGATTAACGTCCGGAGCTGCCGTAATGAAAATCAATACCGAGTTGGGATATGTACCGGTAACTTTTGCCGATTTGACCGATGACGAGGCTTTTTGGCGCGGCTGTCAGGGTTGCGTCAATTACGATGTCCTGCAACGAACCAATCGTCGCTATTGCATTTGTACGGCAATGTTATACGATCCGAAAAAGAAAGAATGAAAAATATTACCCATAAGGAAATGAAAAAAGAAAAAGTAGTTTTGGCATTCAGCGGAGGATTGGATACATCCTTTTGCGCCATGTATTTATCAAAAGAAAAGGGATACGAAGTTTACACGGCTTTGGCAAATACCGGCGGATTCACGGATGATGATTTGAAACGCATCGAAGAACGCGCCTACCGGTTAGGCGTGAAAAAGCATGTCAGTATTGATATTACTCATGAATATTACGAAAAGAGCATCAAGTATATGATTTTCGGAAATGTATTGCGTAACGGGACTTATCCTATTTCCGTCAGTTCGGAACGAATCTTCCAAGCCCTTGCCATTATCAATTACGCAAAAGAGATCGGTGCGGATTATGTGGCGCACGGAAGTACGGGCGCCGGAAACGATCAGGTTCGCTTCGATTTAACATTCGACGTGTTAGCTCCCGAAATCGGAATCATTACGCCTACCCGCGACTTGGCGCTTACTCGCGAAAACGAAATCAATTATTTGAAGGAACACGGCTATGAAGCCGATTTTACTAAAATGGTATATTCCATCAACAAAGGACTTTGGGGAACCAGTATCGGCGGAAAAGAAACGTTGCGCTCCGATCAAACCTTACCCGAAGAAGCTTATCCTTCCCAATTGCAAGAGAAAGGCGAGGAAACCCTAACGATTGCTTTCACCGAAGGCGAAATTACGGCGGTCAACGGAAAATCGTATTCCGACAAAGTAAAAGCTATTCAAGAAATTGAACGGATCGGATCGCGCTACGCCATTGGCCGGGATATGCATATCGGCGATACCATTATCGGCATCAAAGGGCGCGTGGGTTTTGAAGCCGCTGCTCCTCTGCTTATCATCAACGGACATAAAATGCTTGAAAAACATACGCTTACCAAATGGCAACAGTATTGGAAAGATCAAGTCGGTAATTGGTACGGTATGTTTTTGCACGAAGCGCAATATCTCGAACCAGTGATGCGCGATATCGAAGCTTTTTTGCAAAGTTCGCAACGCAATGTGACCGGAACCGTGATTATCCGCCTTCGTCCTTACGGATATACGCTTGTCGGAGTGGAAAGTGATTTCGATTTGATGAAAACCGATTTCGGCGAATACGGCGAAATCAATAAGGCATGGACTGCCGACGATGCCAAAGGTTTTACGAAAATTACGGCTATTCCGGCAAAAATTTATTACGCCGTACAAAAAAGAAACGGAAAATAAAAAACCGGAATATGAAGATAAAAGCAGGGATCATCGGTGGAGCCGGATACACGGCCGGAGAATTGATTCGTTTGTTAGTCAACCATCCGGATGTGGAAATCAGCTTTATCCACAGTACAAGCAATGCAGGAAATCGAATTACCGACGTGCACGAAGGACTTATCGGAGAAACGGATTTGGTTTTTTCCGATTTACTTCCGCTTGATGCTGTTGATGCCCTCTTTCTTTGTTCGGCGCATGGCGACAGCCGAACGTTCACGGAAAAACATCCGCTTCCGGAATCCTTAAAAATCATTGATTTATCAACCGATTTCCGACATAAGAACACTGCCGACGGATTCGTTTACGGCTTGCCCGAATTAAATAAATCTGCTATCCGAACCGCTTCGCGTATCGCTAATCCCGGCTGTTTTGCAACCGCTATTCAGTTGGCGCTATTGCCATTGGCTTCTGCCGGTTTACTGAAAGATGAAATTCATGTAAATGCCATTACCGGTTCGACCGGCGCCGGAGTGAAGCCCGGAGCGACTACGCATTTCAGTTGGCGTGATGGTAATATCTCCATTTACAAACCGTTTGAACATCAGCATCTGAAAGAAATAACGGAATCGTTATTGCAATTGCAACCCGGATGGTCTTCGCCGATTTATTTCCTTCCGGTACGAGGAAATTTTACGCGAGGTCTCTTCGTCAGCGCCTATACTGCTTGCGATTTACCTTCGGAAGAAGTAAAAAAATTGTATTCGGATTTTTATCGGGATGCGGCGTTTACTTTTGTCGCAGACCGGAATCCCGACTTGAAACAAGCGACAAATACCAACAAATGTATCCTCTATCCGGAAAAATACGGAAATCGTTTATTGATAATTTCCGTGATTGATAATCTGCTGAAAGGCGCTTCCGGACAAGCCGTTCAAAACTTCAATCTGATGTTCGGATTGGATGAAAAAACAGGATTGGCGTTGAAAGCAACGGGATTTTAACGTGACGGCTTTGTATTTACACATTCAATAATATTTCATCCTTAAAAGTCAATAAATCATTCGTCGGTTTTATTGCTATTTTCGCAGTCTGCAATGAAATTTGTTGTTGATTTAATGACTTGCCCAGTTGATGAAAGTGAAGAGAGATAAAGTTTGCCAAATTACGACTATTTTCACAAATTCTAAGTCTTGGAATTGCGACTTCTTCCGATAAATCAAACACTCTGTAGATATGATAGTTTGCTTTTTCGGTAATACATTCTATTTCTTGGTTGCTAAAAATCAGCGGTTGTTCAAATTTATAGTTCGTAGATTTGACATCTATGAATACAATATTTTGATTGTTGTACTGAATGCTAAAATCGTATGGCAAACCTGTTTCCATACTCTTGTTATACCAAGTAAAATTGAAAATTAGTTTCTGTGATTTTTGATAATCGAGATACCTGGCAATTATTTCTTCTCCTCTTTTTCCTGTTTCTTTAAAGAGTAGATTGGCATTATTCAAGTCAAAGGTTCTGTATTTTTTTGATATACCTACTTGAGAAACTACCTCCAATTCCTCAATTATTTCTTTTCCGCTAACATTTACTTTCGTTTCAAGATAGTTTAAAAGTTGATTATATTGTTGAGGAGAAGTGTCATCAACTCTCCCGCTTCTTGTTAAGTTAAGTATGCTTGAAACTTCAGTAAAATCAGATGAATGGTCATTAAAAAAGTAGAATACCATTTCTTCATTTTCAAGACCAAACCAAATTAAGTACCATTTATAATTTGGATATTCTCCGGCTCGGTCTCTTATGACTGTAACAACAGACACAGAATCTCTTTCTCCTTTTCTAATTTTTGGACTTCTAAATGTGCCATTCGGGGTTTCAATTCTATCAAAATAACAATCAATTTTATCAATACCATTGTTATATATCAATAGAGCTTCTTCTTCAACTTGAGAATTTTGTAAAAATGTGAAAATATCACCATATAGTCCGATATGGGTTTGATGACTTGTTCCTAATCCTAAATCCGCTTGGGTTAGTTGTTTAAATCCGATTTTGTGTTCGCGGTGTAATTTAAAGAACATATCTTATCAAGCTGTTTTTAATAAATAGGTAATGTAAAATAGCATAAACAGTATTCACACTTACGGCATTACCCGCTTGTTTATATAATTGGTGATTGCTAACGCCTTCTTTGATTGCGTTATTGGTAAATTCCTTGTCAAAACCTTGCAATAAAAATGCTTCGTGAGGGGTTAATCTTCTAATTCTATGTTTTGCTTGTTCCTCTTTAGAATATTCTGTTTTTAAATATTCTATCGGGTTGTTTGAATTTAGAAACTCGTGTGAGAAATAATTGTCTTGACAAGCCCTGTGCATTTTTACCATTGTTGCAGTTAGAGGTCTGGCAATTAATTGGTTAATTTCCGATTTTGACTCAAAGTTTTTTGAGCCGTTCGAAAGTATTGTTGGCTTCAAAGTGTCAGAAAGATAATATTTTTTTTCAACTTCTTTGTCGAGCACATCAAGTACTGTTTTTTGTCTCAATAAACTACTTTTTTTTATATTCTTTTTAAAATTATCCAGTACTGATTTTTCATTAAACTCGAAATTTTTCGGCAATTCTTCCAAGGTTGCAAAAATGAAAACTCGATTTCGCTTTTGAGCCAATCCAAAATTTTCGGTATTGAAAACATTATAATAAATGTTTTTATAACCCACTTTTCTAATCTCGTTTTCAATGACTTTAATCGTATTCCCTTTATCGTGAGTAATGATATTTTTTACATTTTCAAGCAAAATAAATTTCGGTTTTTTTATTTTTAAAATATCAATTACCTTAAAAAATACATTTCCTCTGATGTCGTCAAATCCTTTCTGTTTTCCCATCATACTAAATGACTGACAAGGAAAACCTCCGGTTAGTATGTCAAAATCTTCAAGGTTCTCTATGTTTTTTTCATTGGCTGTAAATTCAACAATATCTCCTAAAGCAACCTCATTTTTAGTTTCAAAATTTGCGCTATAAGTTTTATTTGCAAAAACATCTAATTCAGAATAACCAATACAATGCATAGGAAGTTTAAAGTCTTCTCCAAAAATATCGAAAGCCTTTCTAAATCCGCCAATACCTGCAAATAACTCTAAATGTTTCATAACTTACAAATATTTAATGATTTCTTTTCCGATAATTTCTGCAAGTTTTACAGGCACTGCGTTGCCTATCTGAGCATACCAATAGTTCGGCGTGCCTTTAAATACATAATAATCAGGAAATGTTTGAACTCTTGCGGCTTCTCTTGGCGATAAACCTCTTGCTTGAGTTGGGTGAATGTACATATTGCAATCGTATTTCATATGCGAAGTGATTGTTTTACACACATCGTTTTCGTCAAGTTTGAAGTATTTATCTTTAAAAATATGATTTCTGCTCTTGTATGGCATTATGTGTTCAATACTCTCGTGCAATGAATTTTCTCCTTGAGGGAGCAATGAAAAAATTTCAATATCTCTATCGTTATTATAGCGGTTTTTATGGTTGTAAAGTTTTTTTACTTTTTTCCCGTTGTTTATAAAATCTGCGTAATCTGATTTTGGATAAATGTAATCCGTTTCAAAAAATCCGATTTCTTGATTTTCAATTTGGGCGTTATTTTTTGTTCTGTTTGGATTTAATTTCGGCAAATCATTGATTGCATCTTTCAATACAAAGGATTTTTCCAATTTATTCGACTTGATTTTCTCAAACAAACAATTATTGTCAATGCCTAATCTGTTCCCAATTATAAAAAACCGTTCCCTGTTTTGAGGAAGACCGAAATCTTTTGCATTCAACAGCGAATATGAAAATGAATATTCTTCGCCCAAATATTCCTTGAAATTATTTAAAATTTCATCAATTCTTTTAGACATACCTTTCACATTTTCCATTACAAAGAATTTTGGTTTTATTTCTTTTAAAAATTCCAAAAATGCTTTATACAGTGTGTTTCTTGGGTCATCCAATATTCGCTGTCTGTTTGCCATGGAAAATCCCTGGCAAGGAGGTCCGCCACAGACTAAATCTACATTCTCAAATTTTGGCAGATATTTTTTTATATTTTTGTTTAACTCTCTTATATCTCCTTTAAAGTATGAGTTTTCAAGTAAGTTTCTGTTGAACAAATAGGTTTCAAATAGAGAGTCGTTGATTTCATTTGCAAAGACAGTAGTGAATCCTGCTTGTTCCATTCCCAAGCTAAGGCCGCCACAACCTGCAAATAAATCTATCATCTTTTTCATTTTGCAAAGATACAAAATTTTTTCCACTTGAAATTCTTGTTTTTTATCCCTTTTTCAACAAACTATTGTTGATATGCCGCACTGTCCCGCGAATGTCGCCTACTATCCGGCGGCCTTACGAAGGTGGTTTTAGGTGGACAATAAAATAAGCTTCCAAATCTTCCGCAAAATATCCTGCGATGCTTATTAAAACAATCAAGACGAACAAAATAAAGGTAAACTTTTTACTTGTTTTCGAGCGTGCGAACGACCCAAAGCGTTCTGCGGACGATTGTAACAATCATACCCGCGACCATGATCCAGAGCGCAATCCACGTAATCCACGCATGCCATGACCAAAAAGCCGCAGCCCCGGAAAGAATGGATGCGATTGTAACAACAGCCATGCGATGCTGTTTCGCCATCGGTCCCGTAAAATTTTGTCCCGCACCCGTTGCCGCACCAAGCTCGCGCACGTATGCAGTGATGACTGCCAGTACTGCCGCCACATAACCAAGCTCTGTTCCAAATTGAACAGCGCTTGCAGCGTAGCCGAAGCCGATGAGGATGACCGCATCCGAAAAACGATCCGGTAATTCGTTAAAAACTTCACCCGACTTAGTCTTGAAGCCGCCTTCAATCGCAACCATGCCGTCAAAAAGATTGCAGAGCAGGCGCAGCTGTACGCAAAGCGCTCCGAACACGAAAAGCATTGCTACGATAAATGCCGACGGCGCGATGACCGAACATGCGGTGGCCGCTAAACATACGCCCGCAATGATGGAAAACACCACGCTGAAAATAGAAATCGTGTTCGGCCTTATCCGCGCACGTGTAAGCGCCCGTGCGATTTTCACTGCTATACTGCTATCGCGTGCCTTAATCGGACGTCTGCTTGTTGGCGTTACCTCTGTTTTTTTATCAATACTCATGGTTTCTGTTTTATTTATTGTATCTTTATTTCTAAAATTCATTTAAAACCGGTTGTAAGCAAATATTCCGGCCTGCGTCAAACCGCTTGTTGTAAACATTTTTTCATTCAAACAAATGAATCGTATAATCTAAAAGTTCAATTCCGCCGGATTTCCCGTGTCCGGGTATAACCTTTTTTACTTTCGGATATTTTTCCTTTACTTTTCTTACCGTTTCCGACCATTCTTTGACATTCGCTTCTTCGAGATTCCCTTTTCCGGCACCGACTTCTTTTATTAAACAGCCGCCAAACATAATATCTTCCGACGGAAAATATCCGACAATATTATCGCAGGTATGACCTTCTCCAAAAAACTCAACATGTACTTTCTCGTTGCCGACTTTCAATTCCAAACATTTATCAAAACCGTGTTGCGGTACGGGAAGACCTTTTTCTTTTGCGATCTGTATCGTTTTATTGTAAGCGTAAGAAGCAATGCCTCGTCTGTGAAATTCATCTAAACCGCCTAAATTGTCAATATGGTAATGAGTAGGAATAACCGCTGTAATTTTACATTTCAGCGATTGGGTTACCCAATCAATCAGTTCGCCGGAAGTTTCATTGTCTGTCGGCGTATCGAAAATAACGGCTTCATTTTTGCAGGCGACAATCATTCCATTGCACGAAACTTTTCCGAAATCTTTTGTGTCAAGAAATGAAATATGCTGATACACATGCTCTGAAATCCGATAAATCAACAATGTTTCTGACTTATATACTTCTGCTTCTTTCCATGGTTTTGTTTCTTTGTATCCTGATAGGATACTGCTTAAAATCAATAAATACAAAAAGTTCTTCATACTTTACTGTCTCTTTAAATATGCTATCTTATTTTTCCACTTTCACAAACATATCATCAAAGTTTATGATTACTTCCTTAAACAACGTGATAAAATCCATTCCTAAAGAACCGTCTTCATTATTGTCCATGACGGAAGCCTTACCCAATAAAACAACAATATCCGCCAATTCAAAGCTGCAATCTCCGACCGTTAGCGGAAATTTCGATATTTGATAGGAGTCGTTATACACAATACCGCCGTATCCTCCTCTGCGAGTTGTCCTTTTTTCTCCTGTTTTATCTATTTTTTCTTTGTGTTTTTCGTAATAAGTATTGTATAAATCGCCGTTTACATTCCCCGTATCGAAATGAAACAGCAACCTTTCCGCATTTGAATATGCTTTCAGATAGGATTGTTCATTTGAAAGCAAAAGATTGCGACCATATATAGGCAGTTCTGTTTTTTTTATGGGAAAAACAATTTTCTTTTCTTCGGGATATATTTGGGTTTCTCCGATTCTTTTAATAAAATCCAGACCCAACACAGCGTCGAATTGAAAAATCGTATCTGTTTCCTCGTTGGGCAAACCTATTATAATGCCCGGATTCTTAAATACAATGTCTCCAATCATCATACTGTCTATGGTTCCTTTTTTGCCCATACCCGATTTAGCTCCGTTTATTTTAAACGATTCTTGAGTTACGCGCAATCCTGCTTCATTGGCAAATCGCTCTGAAACAAAGGTAGAAGAAGCTCCTGTATCGAAAATGAACTTATATTCTTTTCCGTTTATGTTTACGGGGACATAAATTAATTGTCCCTTGCCTGCTTTTTCAATAGTAATCGGAATTTCAATATTTTTGTCGGGACAAATCACTTCGGGTCTGAGTTCATTACGCATTTTTTCATAAAATTCCAGCATTTCCTTATGAGCGGGAAATTTTTCCAAATCCATAAACTTAGAGATTTGGGTTAAAAAATCAGACAGATTATCGGCGCTTTCGGCATATAATCCTTGTTCGCCTAAAATCTTGCTTTTCACCAAAATCAGATTGCTTGTATTTTCAAATCCGATTTCTTCCTGTGCGTTTGCGACTAACCAATCAATAGCTTGAATTGCATTTTGAGGCTGATTAAAATAAAATCCGATCATTGCTTCCGAAAGGTGTTTCAGCATTTCAGATTGCATTTCTTCTTTCAATTTGGGATATTCATCTGCCAATGCAAACCAATCGGTTTGATTGATTAAGCTGCCGATTTTCTCATCTGCCTCTTGAGCGGTTGTCGCTTCGTTGATTCCAATAAAAACAACGAGAAACAGTATAAAATATCTTTTCATTTTCAATATTTATATTAAAATCAAGTTACTGCATTGCGTTCAACTTGGCGCTTAACGTCCGGCGACTTGGCGTACCGGGGTTGCGACAAGCGAATTATTCTCTGTCATTTTTACAATGGTAGCATCACCATAAATTGGCGCATCAACTTCGTTTTGCCCGTAAAACCAATCAGTAATACTAACGCTGTCAAGTGTATGGAAAATCACTTTATTGCGAGTGGTAAAATAATCTGCCATTAGACCACCCCAATTATAATATTCAATTTCAATCGAGTCTTCCGAAATCCACTTGTAAGGCAAAGTTCTATATGGCGTGGAACTATCCGCATCAAGTAGCAGCGTTATTTTACTTTCTGTGATTTCGAGCGGAAAGTAATCCCTATCAACAAACGTCCATTTTCCTACCAAACTATCGTTATTTTGCAGTGGATTAGTTGATTCACAACTCGCCGCAGCTAAGCACAAAATAGCCATAGCCAACAAATTTAATAATGTTTTTGATTTCATAATAAAATACATATTAAAATTTATTAAATCCTTTTTAACACTCATTTTAAGTCTCATTGTCCGCTGAGTCGCCCGCATTTCCTACAACGTAGAAGCGGCTTGGCGTAGTGGCGGCTTCCACTACATTTCCTGCGGGGTACAATGTTTCAAATTTGCACTGCCTTTTCTGCGGAGGTACTGCCGCCATTACGCCAAACCGCCCGTTAGGCGTTCAGCATTTTTTATAGTCCGTTTACAAAATCTGCAATGTTTTCCCAAGTCCAAGTAACCTTTTTTATTCTACTCATTTCTTCTGGAGAATCAAGGATTGAGCAACCTGCCATATATACACCCATAATTGGAATCCTTTCCTCTTTTGCACACTTTATTTCCCATAGTGCTCCCTCTGCTGTTTTCAGATTTTTTGAAATAAGCACTATTACTCCATCACAGCCCTTAATTTTTGTTCTACAATTAGTTTTCCATTGTGAACTCCAAGGCTCTTTTACGGACATATCAACTATTTCATATGGAACATTTTGATTACGAGATTGTCCAACAAATAAGTCCCTTAACGTTTTGTCTTCTACTGCGAAGCTGGTAAAAATTCTTTTTGCCATAATATTATTTTTTAATTGTTACAAATACAAAATTTTATTGGGGATAACTCACATAATTTATAAAGTAAGTACATTATTTCCACAACCAAACAGATAATAATAAATAATCGAAATCGTTGAATAATTTTTGTCTCTGTTTTCGTATTCGGTTCATATTTTATTTCGGAAATAAGTATTTGCCATTCATCTTCAAACATATTAGTTCTCAATTCTTTCTCAAGTTGATTGATAAGTTTGAATTTTCCAGTATTTAACTTACCGTAAGAAGCAACTAATTTTTCCCAAAAGTACGAAGTTATTAATGCAAGTAATGTTAGAATAGTCATAGCAAATACACTTAATGGCATAAAACTGTACGTTTTCCCAAAAATAAGTGCAACTGAAAGAATCGAAGAAGTTATTGTAAAAAATAGATTATTAACCTTCATTCGTTGGTCAGTTACTTTTTCTGTTGAACTGACCATAATTTTATATTGCTCAATTTTTAATTGTCTACTTGCAACAAATGTTTTTTCAAGATATACGACTGCTTGTTTTGCGTTATCAAAGATATGGAATCCTTGACAAAACAAAATGGACTCTTCGGTAGCACTTGGTAATTTGACCCCAATAATTTGTTTACTTAATTTTTTTGCTTGCTCGTATTCCCATTTAATTTGGTCACTTTCAAATGTGTTTTCTCCAATAAAAAATACTATAAAATCACTCTCAACCATTCTTTTTTCCACTCTTTCTTTCCAATGCTCATAGTGTTGGGTTTCTGTTAAAACAACTATTGAGTTTTCAGATTCAGTCAATAATTCTTGTATTATCTTATCTGACGCTGTTCGGTCAATATTCCGTTTACAAATAAATACTTTCATTTTTTTACTTTTAAATTAAGTTGCGAATATATAATTTTCTTTCAATAAATAATCTAATATTTTTTCTATTTCCACCGCACTGTCCCCCCGCTGACGCACAACTTTTAAATATACGCAAAGATAAAAAAAATTATGTGTTTTCTGAAATATTTTTTCTCTTTCTGAAAAAAAACATATTGAAAATACGCATACCGTTTTCACCCGCAAAATTACCACTAATTCTTAAATATACGTATTCATTTTAGAACCGCAAAGTTTATAAATATATATTTAATTAATTCTTTCGCTTTATTATCTACCTCGCTGTCGGGCTTGGGCGGCTTGGTGTTGAGGGTTGCAACGGGCAATAAACCTTCAAATTCTTGCAAAGCTGTCTGCGAGGCCTGCTTGCACTAAACCGCTCGCGTTGCACGCAACCGCTTAGTTCGTTTCTCTATTTCTTTTGTATTGACCTATAATTATTCCATTTTTTACTACAAAAATGTAAGTGATAAATTTGGTGTCATACCAATTATAATAAGATTCAACAACAGGTATAACTCTTAAAATTCCGCTAAACCAATCCGCCAAAACACCGTTCTCTGTTTCTCTATTCTCAAAAAGATAATTCAAATTTATTTCTTCGCCACTACCGTTTTTTAGATTTTTCAGTAATAAACTGTCATTTTTGATTTTCCATTCTGCCATATATCCTCTAAGGCAATAATTTGTGGCCGCCATAATTGGATATTCAACTTTATAGCGAGTCAGTGTGTCTTTGTAAAATTTCCAAATTAAAGGGTCAAAAGGATAATCTCTTGCTTCTAAAATATTTCGAGAATAAATAACATAAGTGGTGTCATTATATACAACTGAATCATAAACTTGGTCTGTTGCTAAAGACTTATCAACAACCCATAACAAAAAAAATAGTAATAAAATAAACTTTAATCTCATTTTGTTTTTTATGTTACAAATGTTTTGTTTGTCTATCGAACGAATTGATTGTCCTACTGTTCACAACGTCTGGCGGCTTGGCGTTCGGGCGTGAGTTCATTAAGGTGCGACGGACGGTGAGCTTCCAAATTTCCACTGAACTGTCTGCAAACAGACACTTCGCTTGACACCAAACCGCTCGTTATCTGCCGTTGATTTTTCCCCATTATATCGTTTTTTTTATTATTTTCATAAAACTTTCTTCTATTAATTTCTCGCTCGGTATTTTCGAAAATGCTAACGGCGTCAATTCATTTTGATATATTGAACGTAAATTTGTCCACAAATTTGGAAAATCAGTTATCAATGGCGAATATTTAATCGCTTTCGTTTGCCAATCTTGAGGTTCGTCAAATTCTTGTTGGTCGCGGATTAATAACTCCGATAAATTTTTTTGAAATTCGAAAGATTGTAAATATTTTGCACATTCTTCGTCTTTTGCCAAATAGTACAAGTCGTAAAAATGGCGGATTTTCTTTGCCAATTCTCTTGACGGATTTTCGGCAAATGAAAAGCGAATAAGTGATACCAACTTTTCAAGCATTGTTCTGCGTTTATCCAAAATATTCAACAAAAATTGCTGTAAACCATATTCTTGTACCGCATCTGCTTGATTAGTTGCGGTTAAAAACTCGGCAATAAACGAAGAAATTTTTTGTTTCACAAATGGGTAAGGATTTGCAAACGAGTTGATTTCGACAATAATACGCTTTTGAACATTGTTTACGAGGCGACTGTTAATGTTGCTCGGATATTGAAAAAGCGATTTGCGATACATCGAACCTTTGTGAGTTACGCCCTGCTCTTCAATTTCTGTCAAGTCGGCAGTAATGATTTTCTCGATTTTTCGTATTTTAGTTTTCAGAGCGTTACCCGTCAATTTTTCGTCAAGCAAGGCAATATCAATGTCTTCCGAGAAGCGATTGATTATGCAATAACCTTTTGCGAGCGAAGTTCCGCCTTTAAAAACGACACTATTTGCGTGCGAAGATTGTGACAAATTATTGAGAACAAGCGTAATCCAATAATCTTTTTCGATAAATTCGGGAAGAATACTGAAATGCATCGCCGTTAGTCTAATCAATTCCGTAAAATCCTGTATGTTAGTATGTAATCTCATTGAATATTCCATTTTCTTTGTGTTGGTAAAATTTTGTCTGATATTCCGAGTTTGTAAACTGTTATAGGATTTAACTTCTTAAACAATAAACTTGTATCTTCCTGTGGATTAATCGCTTCAAGCATTGCACCCAAAAGTGCGATTGCTTGCGGTGTGTATTTTAGGGCTAATTTTTTAATTTTTGATATTTCTTGTTCATCAAGTTTTTCAATTAAATACATTAAACGCCGGTAAGCATTGTCAGGTGTTGTATCAGGAATGTTTTTAAAAAACCGAAGACAATCAAGCAAGCGCAAAAGAGGTATATTTTCTTTTGTAATTGTATTCTCCTGCCGTATGAAGCGAATACGGTAAATACCCCGAACAATGGCTTTTTTCTCCTTTCGTATTCCAATTTCTAAAATAGCGGAAACTTGTGTAGTTAGTAAAAAATCGTTGAAAGCGGAATATCCTGTAATGTAACCGATTAGCTTTCCGTCTTTTTGGATTAAATCTTTTACAATTTGATAAGTATCAGGGGGCAGTTCGCCAAACCTGCTTATTTGAGGTTTGTAAAATCTGCCTTTCGACAATTTGCGTAAATAGCCTGTTGCAACAAAATGATTAAGTATTTTGCTGACGTTTTTAGGATTTTCTACCGTCATTGGAAAATCAGTAACGGTAAAAACATATCCTAATTCAAATTTATCAATTATATTCTTTATTGTATCAATCATTTACATTTATTTTTTTGTAGGTTTATTTACGAGTTTATTCCCATAAAAACTCGCATTATTTATAAATACTTCTTGTTCTAATCCATTTTTATATTTATGGATAATCTCTATTAATTTTATCAAATTTTCTTCATTGATTGATTTTAAATCAAAGTTGATTTTTTGATTATTATATAATTTTTTATTTCCGTAATTTTCAAACAGATACTCTATTTTTTTAGGAATAAAAAACTGTACTTTGTCGCCGAGATATTTTTTGTACTCATTCAAATAAATTCCAATTCCTGCAAAATCGAAATCGCCAAAATGTAAATAATTGTTTGGAATTGCTTGTAGCCATTTGAGCAAATCTTTGCTTTGATTCTGCGGATAACGACTTATGAATAATGGTGTTATATTCTCAAATAGATACTTCTGTTTTTCAATGTGGCGAAAATTTTCGGGATTTTCAATGCCAACAACCGTAATGTTTTGTGGGATTGTAAAACTTTCAAAATCATAAATAAATTGAAATGTGCCTTTTGTTGGATTTAAACTGATTGACTTTCCGTTGATTTGTGCTTGGATTGGATTATAACAATTTACCAAAAAACCTTTGAATGTACGAACTTTCTTTAATTTAGAATCAGACGAAACGGTAACGGCATCTGCACGAGTTAAATCATTGTTTTGTAAAATATTGATATAATTCTGCAAATCAGAAATTCCATAATGATTTTGCAGAAAATCGTTCATTGGCTGTCGTTCCAAGCAATAAATCAATGCTTTGTTTCTCCCTTGAATTTGCTTTTTCAAAATACCGTTATCCAACATTTCATTTATTGACAAATGTCGAATTTTGCTCGCAGAAATTTTCTTTCCGTTACGCAACAAAATCAATTTTTCTGCTATGGAAATTGGTATTTTCATTATTCAAAATATTGAGTTATAAGGCGTTTTACTTGTGTATTGCTTTTATCGTCTTTGTGCAATTTGTAAATATGATTAAATGCCAAAGCATCATTTTCTATTGGCGAACCGTTGATTAACAGGATATTACGGTCATTGGCAAATTTCAAAATTCCACGTACATTTGTCGGGTGCAATTTACCAATTTCGTCCATCATACAATGCAAACGAAAATCTTTGAAACGCTTCGACACGCTTTCTTTAAAAACATTGAGCAACATAATATTAACCATTGCTTTTACCAATGTGTCAGTTCCGTCCGAGCCAACATTTGTCAATTTTTCCTGCCAACCGGTGTCGTTTTGATTTTCTTCTATTCTGAATTTTAACTCAAAAGAGTCGGAAAGAGAAACATAATCTCGCCTCATTTCGTTGATTTTCTTTACAAATTGCTTCAATAAATTTACTGCTCCTTGGTTCTTTTTCTCCCGATTATCAGACGAAAATAGGTTTCTTGTTCCAAACTCATTTACATTTTCATCGTTGTACTTTTTAATCATTAAAAGCAGTTGCACAATTTCGTTTTTGCTGTCTTCAATTTTCAATTCTATTTTTTTAATAACACCCGCACCTATTGATTCTCGCTCAACAAAATCGTTATTAATTTTCGTAATAATTGTCTGAATTTTACCCGATTGGGCTACTAAATTTCCTGTTTCTGTACCTATTGTAGAAACGATTAAAGCAAAACGCTCATTTACTTCTTTTTCAATGCGTTCAATTTTTCGTTCTTCTACAAAGTCGCTCAACATTTCGGCAAAGGATAGTAGTTCTGTTTCACTCGCTACCTGTTTCTTAAATTTGAATATATTATTTTCGCTAAATTTTCCAAGAAAATCAATAGTGATTTCTCGCAATTCATCTTTGCGATTATGCAGTTTCTCATAATGAATTTCTTTTATTTCATCAATTAACTTTTTAACTCGTTTTTCGCTTTTTGTGTCGGTTTTTGAAATTTGAAAATATTCGGAAATTGATTTAAAGCAGTCGTTTTCCTTAAATTCCGCAAACAGGTTTATATCTTCTTTTATTGTGTTTAATTTGTTTTCTAAATCTGAAATAATCGCTCGAATATCAATTAATTCTTTGTCAAAAATATTTTTTTGATTTTCGTATTTTTGTTTTTCTGTTTCTAATTGTTTTTCTTGTTTCTGTTTTTCTTGTTTAAAGTCGCCTGTCTTATCAATAAATTCACGTTTATCTTTTTGGTATTCAATAACAAGCGAGTTATTATCTTCAATAAATTTCAATTCAGTATTCAATATCTGTAATTTGTCCTCAATTTCATTCAAACGTTTTGTATCGGCACCTTTTTCGGATAATTCTTTATTTTTTTGAACTTGAATTTGAGATTTACGACTTTTTGTTTCCAAAAGTTTGTTTTTGATTTCTGAAGCAATGTTGTTCAACAATACATCAACACGCTCTTTTTCCTCAATAATTATTTTATCTCTTTCCTTTTCTTTCGCTTTAATTTTTTTATTGAGTGTGTCTTCCAAAGCATTAACTTCCAATTCGGCAGTTTTTGCAAATTCTGTTGCTTTGTCTATTTCAGCATCAACGCTTTCAAGTTGTTTTTTGCGTTCTGTTTCTGCATTAATTTTTAATTCGTTGAATTTAATCGTAGTTTCAGGATGTTTGTTTTTTGCCTGTTCAAGTTTGTAATTATTTCCACGAATGAAATCTTTCCTTTCACGAATTTTTGGTTGATATTTATCTTTAAGTTTTGTTTTATTGTCTTCTAACTTTGAATACAATGTATAAATTTCTTTTTTGAGAGTTTGGATTTTCTCGTTTAATTCTGTTTTTTCTTTTTCATAATCGGCAACAGTTTTAACGGTTTTGTTTATTTCGTTTAGGTCAATCTCAACTCCATAAAAATTATTAGATTTTTCTATAAAACGAGGATTTAACGCAAAATTAAACAAAACATTTTCGTCAATTACTTTTCCAACAGTACTTTCCCAATTCTGATAATTTTCTGTAAGCCAACCATATAAAGAACTTTTGCTGTTGTTTATATTAGTTTCTATTTCTACGACTTTCTCTTCAAAATTTGCAATCTTTCCTTCTAATTTTTCTTTACTGCGTTCTAAATCTTTTTGCAAATTTTGTTCATCAAGTTCCCATTGTTTTTGAATGGTTTCAATTTGTTTCTGCAAATTGTCATTTTCTGTCGGCAAATTTTCTATTGATTTCTCTAATTCTTGTATTTCTTTCTCTAAATCTGAAATTTCTTTTTCAAAAAAACGCGTGTGTTTTATGCTTTCTCTTTTAAGTTTCAAGTCATTGACAATTCGCTTTTTTTCTTCCCAATTTGTTCGTAAATCTTCAATTTCTTTTTTCTGTTCTTCTCTAATATCTGAAATTTGTTTGTTGAAATTTGTAAATGTGTTTTTGTCGAAATTTACAAAGTCGGAATTTATTGTATTTTTTTCATTATTTTTTCCATTCAAAAAATCTTTATATTGATTTTCTAAATTATCTAATAATGCTTTGAACTTTACCTCTAAATCGACAAATTGTGCCGAAAGAAGATTTTTTTCTTCAATTAAATTACTTTTTTCTTTCTCAAAATCGCTTTTCTTTTCTACTTTGGCAATAATTTGATTGATATTTTTGCGTTCATATTCTTCGCTTAACTCTTTTGCTTTCTTCAAATTTTCTTTTTGAATACTAATTTTACCATTGATTTCTTTTGCTTTGTCGTCAAAAAGTTCTTTTGCACGAGTTAATTTGTTATTAAATGCGGTTTCTTTTTCCCGCTGTGTCTTCAATCTTTCCGCAAATTCAGGTTCTTGTTTTTCGTTTTCATTTACTGCAAATGCCAATTCGTTTGCAAAAGTTATTTTTTCACGTTCCAAATGACGAATAGCAATAAAAAGTTTTGCAATATTTTCGGCTTGTGTAATTGTTGAAGGAAATTTAAATTTACGAATATCAGTAAGTTGTATTTCAAAATCATTCAAATGGTGGGCATATTGATTTAGGTCAATGCGCACATCATTATCTAACGAAAGAATTATTATTCGCTTGATAAAATCTGCTTCCATTTTAGAATTAAGAAATACATTTTGAATTGTTTTTGGAACTTGCTGATAATCTTTACTTTCTAAAACAGAATATTTTCTAAACTCGTGTTTTTTGTCGGCATTATTTCCGTAAATTATATCACGATATTCTTTGTACTCATCAATTTTTCGTTTTGTGTAAGAAATTTTATTAGAATCAAGTTGCTGTGCGATTCCATCCCAACTTTCAGACACATTTCCATTTTTATCCACAAAATATTCTTGCTTAAATTCCCCACTAAAAAATCTAAAACAAACTTTATGCTGTGATTTATAAGAAACTACACAGAATCTTCCATCTTCTCTGACAACTTCATAAATGATATAAGAATTAGAATGATTGAAATAATAATCTAAATACGATTTTTTCTGTGGCGGAATGCCAAGTCCGAGAGTATCCGCATTATAGAAGAATAAAATTGCTCGTAAAATTGTGCTTTTACCAACTCCTTGCGTGCCAATAAAATGAACGTTCCCGTCAAGATTAATTTCGGAATATTTTATTGACGCGCTATTTATGAAAATTATTTTATTTAGGTATCTCATTTTGCACTTCCTCCGGTATGTTTATGATTGTAACCAACTCTTCCAAGTACTTGAAAGAAGACAAAATTTTATATGATTTCAAAGTTTCGTTTTCCATTTCAGCAAAGCCGTCTTTACATAAATTATCTATTGTTTTTACAACAACGTCATCATAAGGTGTTTTTTCGTCCATTTTCAATACTTTTCGCAAGCCGTCCGCTTTATTTTTCAATACGGCATCAACTCTGATTTTTACGATTATGTCTTGCGGACTTAAACTATAACCAGAACCGAAAGCATTATCAAAGGTCTTGAAAAAATCCAAAATGTCAATCCATTTGCAAGCAGCTTCTAATTTGCGTTCCAAATCGGTTTTTGCCTCATTTTTGCGTGAAAAATAATAAAATTCATCACCTTTTTCGAGCGAGAAACCAATGACAGAAAAATAATCGTACAAATCTTCGTATTTATCAGAATCGTCAATTATATCATATAATTTTGAAATTCGGCTGTCGGCACTATTGGAGCAAATAAATTGTCCGCTACTCAAAATTTCAAATATTTCGCCTGTCTGTCGTGGTACATTCATAATTTTTAATTATTTTGGATAAACCTCTGTATATTCTATCTTATTATATTTCAAAAAATTATCTGATAATTCCAATTCGTTTTCAAACATAGAAATTATCTGACAATAGATTGTAACTCGTTCTTCAAAATCTACTTCGCGTACAAAATTATAATTCAACAAGAATGTAAACAGTTCTTGTCCAGACCGTTTAAAATCATCTCTAATTTTGTATAAATCAATAAATTGTTCTTGTTCGATTTGTGCCAACAAGTCATCTTTTGACAAATTTTCAGCCGAATGCTTTATAGGATTAATCGCTGATTTATAGCGATTTCTTATTTTTTTTATTAAGTCATAATTCTCATCTTTTTGCAAATTTTCAAGCGATAATTTCAAACGATAGGCAGGTTTGCTTTCAAAGACAAGAGCATTGTTTTTTGACAATACATCTTGAATATTTGTTTTGTGTTTGATTTCAAATTGGTCTCGTAAATATTTTAATTGTTTGAGTTTTTCAATAAACTTACTTTGATATTTTATTTGATTGATATATTCAATAATTTGTTGCCGAGTTTCAATCAAATTCTGCCGAGCCTCCATTAAATCTAAAATAAGTTGAGTTCTGATTTCTTTCAAACTTTCGTCTGTTGCCAATTTAAAAAATGTAAGTTCGTCTTCTTTTAGTAACTGTTCTGTTTGTTCAATAAGTGATTGAATGGCTTCTAATTTTTGCTTATAATTTTCAAGTTTGGTAAGTTTGATTTTGTAATTTGGTTCTGTTTTGAAAGCATTGTCAATGTTTCTGTTCAAATCAATGATATTTCGCAATGTACTTCGCCCGATTTTTTGCAAGACAGATTTTACACTCCTCAGATACTTAAATCGCTCACTATCAGTGTTTGATTGCAAATAATAAGTTGCATATTCTTTAATTTGTTGAATATGTTCGTTAATGTACGAAAGGTTGATTTCTTCATTAACTTCTAAAACATCTTCAAAGAAATATAGAAATTGGTCGTTTAATTCAAGATTTGTCCCATTTTGAAGAATAATGTTTTTGCCAAGTAAAAGTTTAATCACCTCTTCATTATTTTCCATTAACTCCACCGCATAATCATAACGATAAACGGATTTACGTTTTTCAAACATTTCAGCAATCAACTTATTGCCTCTGTTTAATATATTCAGCAATTCTCGTATAGAATTAAAATGGTTCATAATGATTTAGTTACTCTCTCAAATTACGTACAATAAATTTTTTGCAAAAATACAACTTTTTTGCGAGTTTTTACCCGCAAAAACTATTTTTGTAAAAATTCTTCCATTCAGTCATTTTCAAATCTTCACTGTCGGTGAAGTGTCTGCAATGGCAGGTAACATTTTGGCGGCTTGGCGTTCAGGCGGAGTCACTAAAGTCGGATGGGTGATTAAACCACTGAACTCTCCGCGAGCCACACACCTCGACTCACGTCAAACCGCGTGTTGCCTGTAGGCGTTCATTATTGTTGTGTTATCTTATTTTTTGTGCCTATGGATTCTAATATTTTTCAAGAATCTCCTTTTTCTTTTTGTCATATTCTTGCTGAGTAATCATTCCTCTGTCAAGTAATTCCTTTAGTTTTTGTAACTCATTGAACATTTTATCAGTACTTGTCTCTTTCGTAGATTGGCTACTTTCAACTTTACTATTTGTGTTAATATTCACAGTTGGGTCTTTTGTACTGTCAAAGTCTCCCATCCTTCCATAACTCTCTACATAACCGTTAATTAATCTAACATAAAAAGACCTTGTAATCCCATTAAAAGCTTCATCGTCAGTTTCCGATAACTTATAAAGTAAGTATTCTGCACCTCCTTGTGCACTTGTGCTACTTGGTCGTCCCATAATCTGAATGACTTGCTGTTTAGTCATTCCTGTAGATAAACGATTCATTTTATGTGCTGTTGCACAACTTGATAAAAAACAACAGATTATAAAAAGAGCCAACACCAAATTTCCCTTATTTATCAGATTTTTTGGACTTACTGCATTTTTTAAATGGTTTTTACACTCCATTGTACTAACTAATTTGTTATTATGTACCATATAATTTTTATTAATATCCCGCTCTAACGGCTTCGCGAGTGTCTTGCCTCGTTGTTATAAATGTTTACCTTTGTTGCTTTGTCTGCTGTCGCCCGCTTGCAGGCAACTTTTAAATATACGCAAAGATAAAAAAAATTATGTGTTTTCTGAAATATTTTTTCTCTTTCTGAAAAAAACATATTGAAAATACGCATACCGGTTAATCCGCAAAATTACCGGTTGCTTAATTGAACCGGTACGTGTCTCATAAAAGTAAATTACGGAAAATATTTCGATTTATAATAAATTTGATTACCTTTGCGGCAAATCCGGTAATTGTTGAAACGGATAATACTAATGAAATAAAATACAATCGGTATCATGAAAAAAACACAACCGATCACGGTAATTTTTCTTTTTTTGTTGTTTTCGGGAATTATACTTTTTACCCATACCGCGTGCCAATCGCCTGTAGAAGCGACTACAGTCAATGACCTTCGTGTTGAATATATGAAAAATCCGATAGGAATTGATGTAAGTCAACCTTGTTTCAGTTGGAAATTGGAATCGAAAAAAAGAGGAGTGTATCAAATGGCCTATACAATCATCGTGTCGAGCGATGAGGCTTTCAAAGAAATTGTCTGGAATTCCGGCGAGGTTCGTTCGGACGAATCGGTTCATATTATTTATGGAGGCGCCGCTCTCTTGCCTGCTACCCGTTATTTTTGGAAAGTGCAGGCGAAAGATCAAGTTTCGAAGAAAATCGTTTCTTCCGAAAAAGCGTTTTTTGAAACGGGTCTGATGGATTCGGGTTGGAGCAATGCCCAATGGATCAAAGCGCCGGAAAGGGATACGATCCATACGGTTCCGATGTTCAGAACAACCCGGGTGTGGGATAAAGAAATTCGTTCGGCGCGGATTTATACTTCGGGTTTGGGTATTTATGATGTGTTTATCAACGGGAAACGGGTAGGTACGCCCGATAAAACCGGAAATATCGTTTATGATGAATTTAAACCCGGTTGGACCGATTATACCCGTACCGTTTTCTATTCGACTTACGATGTTAAAAATTTACTGAACAAGGGAGATAATGTCCTCGGCGCTTATGTCGCTTCCGGTTGGTGGCAGGGAGCTGTTGCCCATGGAAAATACGGAAATCCCGATTTAGGATTTATTGCCAAGTTGGTCGTTCATTATACCGACGGAACGTCGGATACGGTCGTGACGGATTCTCAAACATGGAAATGCAGTTCGGACGGTCCGATCCGGGAAGGCGATATTTATGACGGCGAAGTTTACGACGCGCGGAAAGAAAGCGCATGGACAAGCCCCGGGTTTGATGATTCGGGATGGCAACCCTGCGCCGTAAATACGGATTTCAAAGGTGAAATCAAAGCCTTTGTCGGCCCGACGGTACAGGTGCGCAGTCAATTGCAGCGCATTCCCGTGAAGATTACCCGCTATGAAGGCATAACAAATACCGAAAGCGATTACGGCAGAATTAATGTGAAAGAAATACAGACTCAACCGACCGTAATTTCACTTCCTAAAGGACAAACTGTTGTGTATGATTTGGGTCAAAACATGACCGGTTGGGTTAAGTTCAAAGTAAAAGGCCATTCGGGAACCGAAGTAACCGTCCGATTTGCCGAAATGCTGAATGACGAAGGGAAAAAGTCGAGAGGCGACGACGGTCCCGGCGGAAGTCTTTACCGTATCAACTTGCGCAGTGCAAAAGCAAGATTGCAATACACTTTGAAAGGCGATGAGAAAGGAGAAGAATATCATCCTTCAACTACCTTTTTCGGTTTTCGCTATTGCGATCTGACGGCAACCGATGATATTGAAATCGAATCGCTGACGGGCGAAGTCGTGGGAACGGCAAGCGAGGAAGTCGGTTCGTTTTCGACCGATAACTCGGCGGTTAATCAATTATTCAGCAACGTAATTTGGGGGCAAAGGAGCAATTTCTTAAGTATTCCCACCGATTGTCCGCAACGCGACGAACGTTTGGGATGGACGGGCGATATTCAGATTTTCGGACGAACGGCAAGTTATAATGCCGATTTAGACGCTTTTTTCCATAAATGGATGGGCGATATGCGCGATGGCCAGCGTGAAGACGGCGCTTATCCCGATGTGGCGCCCCACTGTTGGGTAGGGTGGGGACAAGCGGCTTGGGCGGAAGCCGGAATCGTAATTCCTTGGACGGTTTACCTCATGTACGCCGATAAAGGGATTTTGGAAGAAAATTATTCGTCAATGGAAAAATACATGACTTTTTTGGCAAGTCAATCGGACGAAAAGTATCGCTACAATGGCGCCGGGACGAATTACGGCGATTGGGTTTCTTATGTGCATACGGACAATCGCTACATCAGCGTTTGTTATTATGCCTACTCGGCTTTGCTGATGGAAAAAATATCGCTCGCTTTGAGCGCCGGTAAAGAAGACGAATATGCGCAAAAAGCCGCTTCTTATCGAAATTTGTATAACCAAATTAAACAGGAATTTCAAACAAGATATACCGATAAAAACGGAATGTTGGAACAAGACACGCAAACCGCTTATTTATTAGCGCTTAAATTGGATTTGTTTTCAACGGAAGCGATTCGTCGGGCAGCTGTTGATCATTTGCGAGAATTGATTGCGGACAACGGAAATAAATTGAATACCGGTTTTGTGGGAACGGGAATTATGATGCCTACCTTGAGTGATGTCGGATTAATTGACGTCGCTTACAACCTTTTGCTGCAACGCGAAAATCCTTCGTGGCTCTACAGCGTTGATCAAGGAGCGACAACCATTTGGGAGCGTTGGAATTCTTATACGAAAGAAAACGGTTTCCATCCCGATATAGGAATGAATTCGTTCAATCATTACGCTTACGGCGCGGTTGCCGAATGGCTGTACCGCTACGTCGCCGGGATCAATCCCGATGAAAATCATCCCGGGTTCAAACGTATTTTGCTGAATCCTTCTCCCGATTTTAGAAAAACATTTCCGGCAGGTCAGAAACAAATAATGCAGGCCGAAGCAAATTATAATTCGTATTACGGGAAAATACGAAGCGCATGGAAAATCGAAAGTACCGGAAACGTTAAATATGAGGTTTCGATACCCGCAAATACCACCGCTGCATTAACTTTGTCGTTACCCGGCGAACAGAGCGAAGTATTTGAGTCGGGTCGGCTGCTTGCAAAAGATACGAAAGGAGTTGTTTCCGCTATCAAGAAAAACGGTAAGATAATTATAGAGCTGGCATCCGGCGATTATTCATTCGAGGTTCGTTGAATAACTGCGTTTTCATTGGTTGTCGCATTTTTTGCATTTTATAAGTATAAATCTCATTGGAGGAATATTATTGTTGAATTTTACAGGTTCATCAATTTCTAAAAAATCAACCAATCCGCATTTTTCAAATTCTTTACTTATGGATTCTGCATCGTAAAAGAATAATTTAGCTCCTTTCATTATTTCAAATCTGTCTTTACTCACAGGTTTACCTTTCGCATACAAAGAATCTTTTTTTGAAATAACGGAAAAGAACATGTATCCGTCGGATTTTAATTGACTGTAACAATCGCTGATAAATTTCTTTCGCTCACGATTATCGAGCAAATGAATAAGTGCATAACTGAATATTCCGTCATACAATTTATTGTCAAAAGGCATTTCTGCAATCGAACCGTGATAAATCGAAATGTCAAGTTTGTTTTGCGTTCGAGCCAAGCGAATTGCCGTTTCTGAAATTTCAATACCTGTTACGTGTATCCCATTTTCAAGAAAAATCTTTGCGTTTCTGCCATAACCGATGCCGGGAATCAATATCTCCTTTAGTTTCTTTTCAATGAAGAAATCTTTTACCATGATTGCAGACTCGGCAGGTTCAAATCCCCACATAGTTTGCTTTTCCTTGAAATTATGTTCCCAAAAATCAATCATTGCGTTTTGCGTATATTAATTCGTCTTGTTCTCAAATTCCATTAATTCAATTGGAGCTCCGTTATGCTCAATCATTGCAACCCGAAGACCTCCCGATGGAGAGTTGGGTTTTACAAGTAAATTAAAATTCCGATTCGCCAATTCGTAATCCAAATCATTCACAACAAAAGCCAAGTGTGGAATTTTTCGAATTAAAGGATGAATATCGCAATCCGCATCAAATTGCATCCATTCAATACCGAAAGGGCTTGTTGGAAACCCTGATGCATAAATCTTTAAGTGAGGAATATAACTTTCGTCCGGCATCTTTTCTTCTGTCGGGATACCCAAATGGTGGTATTTCCAACCCCATTGTTCAATACATTCTGCAAATTCATAATCTTCTCTAATTCCTGTAACTTTCTGCATATTAATTAATTTAAAAATTTCGTTGTCCTGTTCTGATATGGCTTCGCAGGTCTTGCCTGTTTTTTTAAGAGGTTATCTGTCCTCTTTGGTTTTGGGTTTTGCAGGCTTTGTTAAGTTATACGTAACTTTCAGCGGTTTTCTTTCTTTGTCCACTGCGTTGCCGCTAACGTCGGGCGATGGCTCACTAAGGGTGCGACGGACGGTGAGCTTCCAAATTACCACTAAACTGTCCGCGAGGCATACACCAGAACTGACGCTAAACCGCTCGTTGGCTGCTGCGCATTTTGTTTGTTATTTATCTGTTAGTTTTAACTATTCGGATAATGCTATTTCCATTTTTAACAACAATCCCAATAAAACCAAACTTTGTCAAAGTTTTTATTTTTTAAATCATTTTTGTTGATAAAAAAATTAGCGACACCAACATCACCAAACATAATCTCATTAGTACTATCAATCTGCAAAAGTGAAATGTCATTTTCATTTTCCTGTCCAAAATCACGAGGGTCTTGTTGTGTGAAATACGAATAACCGCCAATTTTATGCCCTGTATGATAGAATAATGCTTCAAACTCTTTTTGCTGAGTTTTATTGAGCGTTTTATCAAAATCCCAAGCATCTTTTCCATTAAACAAATAATCAAATCGAAAATCTTCTGTACCGCCATATTCCTCTTTTTTATCAAAACTTAAACAATGCTCACACCATATTGGACAATCTTTGTACAAATCTTCCGTAAGAAAAGAAAAATCGGTTTTTGGTTGAAAGTCAATGTTTTCGTGGAAAAGAATTTTGTGTTCTTCCATGCCGTACCAATCATCAGCCGAGACAAAAAATTGCAAAATTCCGTTTTCGGGATAATTTTCCAAATGCGGAATTTCTAAAAAATTTAACTGCGCCCACAAAATAAGTGGTTTACCTGCTTTGTCTTTGGGATAATCCGTTCCTATTGGCAAATAAGGTTTACCCAAAAACTTACTTTGTTTAAAATCCAAAATTTCACCCTCTTTCAACGCAGTCGCTTTTATTTCAATATATCCCAATTTGTATTTCTGCAAATCGGCTTCAAATTCTTTTAAAAAATCCGGAATTTGTTTCATATTTTTTCTTATTTTCTGTCCTTGTCGGACGATTAATATTTTGTTTAACGTTCAATTTTCTACTTCATTGTCTCGCTACACTGTCGTCCGCTTGCGTGCAACGTGGTAGCCGCAGGTGGCGGCTCACTACCGCTCGGACGAGAGCTAACGCTTGCAAAGTTAAACAAAATTTCGGACGAGAGAAGCCCGCCATTGCGCCAAACTGTTTATTGCAGGCAGGCATTTTTTATTTTATAATCTCATAAATGTACTCATAGTTATGATAAAGCCTTATCTGTTTTTAAATTTGTAATTATATCGTGTTCTCAATTCTTGGTCTATTTCTTGGATAAGAGCGCTTGCTTGATTAATTGCCTCTTCTCCTTTATCAATTACTCCTTTTATTAAACCCTCTCCTTTTTGAAGTACATATACTATATCGGGTTGACAGATGATTGTTGATAATTTAGTTTGACTATTATTATATAAACCTGTCTTATGACCAATATATTTATCATAATCATCCGTCCTCATTTTGAAAAGATTATCAATGTTTTCCTGAATGTCAGGATAAGTGGCTGAGTACAAAAAAATAATATCATTTAATAGTTTTTTGTTTTCAAATAGAGATAAATTGTTACCCGAACTGAAACTTTGGTAAATACTATAATTAATAGGTATTCCTGTATTATTCCCAAGTTGAAAGAAAAGCGAGTCTATATATTGGGGATCAATTTTCTTCCTGTTGATTTGGAAAAGTACCGAATCGTAATACGCTAATGGACCATTAGTCCAAAAATTGATACTATATCGGATATAAGAAGTGTCCTGCACCAAACTTTCTCTGATATTAATCAAAATTTCTTTTTCTTGTGCTTGCTCTTGCCTTTTTTCGCTCCAGTTATGAAACAAAAGCGTAATGTTCACAGCAACAAGAATAATAAAAACTTCCCAAAGAAAATCTTTTATTCTATCTTTCCACGTTTTCGTTTTATCTGTCAGCGCTTGCAATGCCTGTTTTGCGTGTTCTCTGATTTTTTCTTCTTCTGCCATATTTATAATAAATTTTAAGTTTATCTGTTTTTTACTAAATTTCTATGTAACATTTTTTTACTTACTGTCAAGTCGAGCATAGTCAAATTCTTCCAAATGTCTCTGCACTTGCGTTTTACCTGCGCTTGTGTGCAATGTCCTGCTCGCTTGGCATTCGGGCGGTTCACTAAGGCTGCGACGGACGGTGAGCTACCTAATTACTATTAAACTGTCCGCAAACAGACGCCTCGACTGACGCCAAACCGCTCGTTGTGCACTATCGCTTCTATTCCTATTTTTGTTGCAAAAAATCCAAAATATGAATATGTCGTATTCCCTGATAGTCTGTTCCCGCCAACTCGTCCATTGTTACTACTATTTTTGGAAAATTGTCTTTAATACTCAACAAGTTACCAAATTCTCTGTCCATTGTTTTATCTAATTGCAGTTTATAGGCAATCTGAATATAGCATTTTTCACTGCCTCGTTCGGCAATAAAATCAATTTCCTTGTCGCGCATTTGTCCCACAAAAACTTTATAATTATTCCTCACAAGGTGCATATACACAGCGTTTTCCAATATTTTTTGAATATCGGTAAGTTTGAAACCGCCTACAATGGAATTTCGCAAACCGAAATCTTCAAAATACATTTTTCCTCCAGAAGTCAAAATCTTTTTGCCGATTAAATTATATCGTTCTACTTGATTGATGATGAATGTATTGAGCAAATAGCCTGCATAGTCTAAAATGGTTTTCGGCGATACTTGCAGATTAATGGATTTAAAATAATTGCTGATACTGAGCGAAGAAAAAATTGTTCCTTCGCTATCGGCAATAAAACGAGATAATGATTTGAGCAAATGAATATTACGAACATCATAACGCTCTGCAATATCACGCAAAAGAATGGTATTGTAAATGCTTTGCAAATATTCGTTTACCGTTAAATCTTCGAGTGGCAAATGGCGTAAAAAGGGCATTCCTCCATATCGAAAATATTTCAGTAATGTGTCGTTATTTTTGGGCAGGGCGTGAAACAAACAAAACTCTGAAAACGACAAGGGGTGAATTTTGAACTCTACATAACGCCCGCTGAGAAAGGTGGCAAGTTCACCCGACATAAGCCGTGAATTACTTCCCGTAATATAAATATCACATTGATTTTTAGATAAATAATTACGCAAAGCACGCTCAAATTCGGTAATATCTTGGATTTCATCAATGAAAAGGTAATTTTTTGTCCCTTTCTTTAAGTTTACGTTTATTCCTTTTTGCAAATCCTCATAGCTCCTAACATGTTGGTATTCTTCGTTTTCCGTATTTATATAGATACAGTTTGCGTCGGGATTGGCACGGCGGATATAATCCATAATTTGAAACATAAACATACTTTTGCCCACACGTCGTTGCCCGATAATTACCTTAATCAGAGGCTTATCAATCCATACGGCAAGTTTTTGCAAATAGTTTTCGCGCTCAAGTATCAGATTTTCCATATTATTTTTCTATGGCTAAATTTTCTACAAAAATAGGAAAATATTTTCTCATAGGAAAATATTATGCAAAAAAATGAATTTATTTCCTTGTAGTTATTCCTGTTGTTGATTCTTTATTTATTCCCCTCCCACTGAACTGTCTGCGAACAGACACCTGTCTGACACCAAACCGCTCGTTATCGGCCGGCGTTTTGTTATTTGTTATTTTTTCATTTTTCTCGTTGTCAAAAAAAAGACTCGATGAAATAAACAATCTTCATTATAAAACTTGGTTTCTTAGATATTCCGTTGTATTTAAGATCTGTTTTCTCTCTATATAGATCCTCTAATTGATTTTCGTCAGAAAACAATTTGCCTGTCCTAATCAAAAGACGATATTTGTGTTCTTTGTCTTCGTCATCTCTAAAAACGATTGTTTTCATTTTATCTTTATTTTCAAAATAATATTTAAGTATTTTTGCGTCATATAGATTATCATCGTTTGAATATCCCGCTAAATGCCAAGTGGTGTCAATGTAAAAAACCACGTCATTCAGTTCATTATTGACAATTCCGTACCAACCGCACCATTGCGATTCAATTTTATAAATACTATCTTCCGGAATAATATGCAGACAACATTTATACCAATCATAATTCTTCGGAAAATCATTGCCTTCAATAATTCCGTAAACAAGATAAAAATCGCCATTTGTAA
>JGI24699J35502_11134179_pt1 | contig 45584 bp, 33 predicted proteins | sample TergutMp193P4_FD_35502 | JGI IMG/M metagenome (IMG submission 35502)
GATGGGTATCAATATTTAGAACATCAAAAAACAGGATGCTCTAATTTTTCGGCTAAAATTCGGCAGTGAAATTCCTTAAAAATATTTAAAAATACATAGCAAGCAACAGAAGCGTGGTAGAAATGAGCGCGAACCCAAAACGTTGGAAGCGAGCAACCAGACAATAATCAGAATTTAATAGATTTAAACATGAAAATAAAGACGATATTTACAGAAAAATATGTAATTTTGTACTATTAAACAAAGCGATTAACCGACTGTGCCAACGTGCAAAGCTTGCTTCGTATCATTCAGTCAATTCCTTCACCCAAAGCAGAGCCATTTAAGCAATGGTTGGCAAAAGTTGGTTCTGAGCGCATAAAGGAAATTGTTGCCCCAGAACAGAGTATTGATCGCGCACGTGAGAGCTGGAAGCAAAAACAGGGAAATCGGTTATTACAAGTGAAAATTTTTTACCACCAGCAAAATCTAAAGAGAAATTATCATAAATTATCCCTTTTTGCAAAGAATTAAAAAATTATAAAAAGGTGGATATAGAATTAAAATACAAAAAAATGATTGTTGCAAGTGTGGAGACTTGCTGTTAGTTCGGCATACACGTGACGTTACGTCGGGCGTTGGGAAAAGCCATTTTTATTTTATGCAGACGCAGATGAATATAATTCGTTAAACGCTTTCAGTCGTTGATCCAACAATTCGTATTGATGATCTTTAATAAAAGAAGTACAAGCGCGTAAACCTTCCTGCTTACTTCCAGTTGTAGAAAGTGATATAGCGCTGATTCCGAAAGAGATTAGCGCTTTTATCAATTCGTCGCCGGTCATTCCGGGATAACGAATTGTGAAATAAAATCCGTCGGCAATTTCTTCACCCAAGTCGTTATCGTAAACGATTTCAAAGCCGTGTTTCAAAAAAATCTGCTTCATACGTTTCGCTCTACGTCCATATTCTTTCACTTCTTCCAAAAAAGCGTAGCTGCCATCGCTTGCAGCTTTGAACATTGCTGCTAATGCGTATTGCGCCGAATGGCTTGTTCCGGTGGAAATTGCATACAAAATCCGGTGTATAAATACACTGCCGAAAGTTCCACCTCCATATTTCTGCGTCAATCCGGGATAAGTTCTTCCATACAAGGAATTAGACATTGCGACAATTGCAATGCGCTGACCGGCATAGCTGAATACTTTGGAGCCGGAAATCAATAGAACGTAGTTATCCGTATATTTTCCTACAGTTGCCTGAAAAGGACTTTCAAACGGTTTGCCTAAGTCTTTGCGGAAATCCATAGCAAAATAAGCCAAGTCTTCGATGACCAATACATCATATTTATTCGCTAATTCTCCAATAATCCGGAGTTCTTCTTCTTGAAGGCAAAACCATGCCGGATTGTTGGGATTTGAATATATCATACAGGAAATAGCGCCTGTGGAAAGATATTTTTCTAATTCGTCTCTCAATTTATCGCCTCGAAAATCATAAACGTCAAAAGATAGATATTTATATCCAAGTACGGTTGCCTGCTGTTTTTGTACAGGAAATCCCGGATCTATGAATAAAATAGTATCTTTAAATGGATTACATTGATTAGCAATTAAAAAGGAAGCAAATCCCCCTTCCATAGAGCCGACAACCGGGACGCAACATTCAGGATCAATGGTTAAATTCAAAAAAGCCCGAATAAAACGGGAAGATTCGTTTTTCAACTCTGGGATTCCATCGATGGGGGGATAAATCGAAGCAACACCCGATTTCAATGCTTCAATTTCGGCTTCAACTCCAACTTTAGATGCTGGTAAACCGGGAACGCCCATCTCCATGCGGATAAATTCCAAGCCGGTTTGCTGTTCGATTCTACCTGCTATAGCTACTACTTCACGTATTGTCGCTTTTTCAAGATTTGTTATGTGAAGTGCTTTTGTAGCTTCTTCAATTATTTCTTTTTCTACTGGATAATTCATTAGTAATTAAATTTTTATTATCTATATCTTTGTGAGGTTTCCCATGCTTCTCCTAATCGAATGAACAAATTCCTTTTTCTTTTTGGCTTATTATTGTCAGAAATATAATCGTCCACATCCTCAAAACTGTTATTTCCCGAAATAATTGCTTTATAAATAACTCCCCAATCAGGGAGTCCTCCTATATTTTTATCATCAATAAAAATGTCTGCCATCAATTTACGCGGGGTATCGCTTATTTCTTCTTCTGGAAAATTTTTATTGACGGCATAAAATTCGACTCCATTTTTAGCGCAATAGTTCACAGCATCATCTAAAAGCTTACCTTCTCTGACCGTCCATAATAAAAGAGTATGACGTTCTTCTTGCTGCAATTTTTTTAAAACTTCAATTGCAAAAGGAATTGGTTTTCCTATTTTAGGATATTCATGTTCAACAATTGTTCCGTCAAAGTCAACTGCAATTATCATAATATTTATATTTTAAATGAATTATTAAAATCTGTACGGTTCAAAATGGAGCGTCCTAATGTAATTTCGTCGGCATATTCGATTTCATCGCCAATAGAAATCCCCCGTGCAATAACGCTAATTTTTACATTCAAACCTGCTAACTTCCTATAGATATAAAAATTAGTAGTATCTCCTTCCATCGTCGTACTTAAAGCTAAAATAATTTCAGCAACATTTTCGCTTTGAGCGCGCCGGATTAAGCTGGAAATTTGTAAATCATTGGGACCGATACCTTCCATAGGAGAAATAATGCCTCCCAAAACATGATATAATCCATGAAACTGTCCGGTATTTTCGATTGCCATTACCTCTTTGATATTTTCCACTACACATATTAAAGAAGCATCACGACTTAGATCATTGCAAATATCACATATTTCGTCATCGCAGATATTGTGACAAATCCGGCAATAATTAACCTTGTTTCGTAAATTAACAATCGCCTCTCCCAATGAAGTAATTTCTTCCGGAGTTTTTTTCAAGGTAAAGAGCGCTAAACGTAATGCTGTTTTTCTTCCAATTCCGGGCAGCTTAGCAAATTCACTCACTGCATTCTCTAATAATACGGAAGGAAATTTTTGTATCATTTTATCCCCTTTCTCAATTATGTTTGCAAAAATACAATATTTTTCTGATAAATTAAAAAAATAATGCTTGAAATGCACATTTCAAATTTTCGCAAAAATAAATCCCGATCGGGATTTTCACTCGGTAGTATTTTTTGTTTCAATCCCCCAAAAGAGTGAAAATGCAAAATCGGATTAATATGAAACGAAGAATTATTATACAAAGACGTAAGTAATTATAATTCTGTATTTTTTAAAGATTTTATCTCATTGATTAGATTATCTCCTAATTTTGTTTTTTCTTCAATATGTTGTAGAATAGAAGATACGAATGTGTTTTGTTCAAAAACGCCTCGCACTTGCTCAAAATCAAGACGTTGTTCATCGTTATTTCCATCGACTCCGAACCCTGTTTGGGCTGAAAGAGAAAATTCTTTTTTAGCATCTTCATAAAGAATTTTATCTAATTTGACTACTGCTTCTTTCCAATCTTCGACCAGATGAATAATATCTTCCGGCGTTATCTTATCCGGTTTGAATCCATAATATAATTGAATTTTATCCCAAGCCCATGTCCATTCCAATACATAATAATTTCTATGAATTTCTTCCAGAATATGGTTTATTTCTTTGAGTTTATCGACTTTACCCGATTCGATATCGTTTAATAAATGGTCAATTAACATTTTGGGAGCAATCAAGCCTGCAATATCCAGCCATTCGCCTAAGCCATCGTTCGTTTCTGGATTTAACCGTTGCCTTAGTTCTTCTACTGAAGAAAACGTATGTCCTTTTAACCGGGAAATAATGGAGTTACCTAAAAATTTCTTGATTGCTATATTATATAAATCTATACCCTTTTTTAAGGAAGAATTTTTAATCCGGCAGCTTTGATACGAATAGTATTCGGAAGTATATCCACAAGTTTCCTGCAATCCATGTAGGATGTCGATTCCCCTGAACATTTTTTGAATAGTGTAGGGACTAAGCAGATTGAAATTGATTTGATCCAAAAGATTTGGATCTTTTCTTTCATCCCTTTTCGGGAATTTTTTCGCATCACGGATTGTGCCTACACTTCTCAAATTAACTCCGGGAACTAAAATGGTTTCATCTTTACTTTCAATTAAATAGGAAAAAGGTAGATTCGATGTATCGGAATTACGGTAGTGGCGTCCCATAATCAAAGAGAAAGCGCCAATCTTGGCAGGCCATAATATATAGGAGTCGCTGGTTGTTTTTCCTCCTCTTTCAATAATTCCCTGATGAATAGGACCTAATTTATACATGTGATTGCTTTGATTGGAACCGGAACCGGCATTCATGAACGAAAACATACCGGCAATCAACAGTGTAGATTTGTGATGGGTAACAGTATAAGGACCGGCAAAAATAGCGCAGGCTTCACCGTTTTCACCCTGACAATTACTGAAAAATAAAGAGTCGCTGGCAGAATATGCATGCCCCAGCCGGCAGGCTTGTCCTACAAAACATCGGGTCAGCATCGTACCGTCTTCCACGTATGATCCGGAGCAAAGGATAAAATCTTCGGCGATAACACCATATCCCACATGAACAGGGTCGTATTCATTGCTGTTGATGCTTCCGTTTTCCAAACGGCACGCTCCTTCGATGCAGGCATTATTACCTATTTTTACATTGCGGATTAACCCGGCATTCATAATTTTTACGTTGTCGCCGATTGTTCCAATTTCCGAAGCATGTTTGTCGGCATAAAAGCGAACCATACAGCGCAAGCGTTGTACCAGTTCCGGACGGTGGCGGTACAACGCCAGAATATAAGCTACATGCGCCGAAAGTTTATCATTAATCATCACTTCCCTGCCCCCGGTTTCGTTCAAAACTGCAACTTCCGTACCGTTTCCGAAAGTGGATTTTTCGTTCGTGACTAAACAATCAAGGTTTTGAATTAGGGTATTATCGCCTATTTTATAATTTGCGATGTAGTTCTGTACATTTTCTATCAGCACATTGTCGCCCAATTCACAATTGTGAATGGCTACGTTCCGAAGCCCTGCCTGTTTTTTCAATCCTCCGGAAAAAGTAAATGTTCCGTCTGTTTTCCCGATTTTTACGTTACCGGAAAAAGATACTTTGCGTATATTATCTGGGCTAAATTCAGTATGAACTTCGATGTTATTCCAATCGGAGGCTATGCAATCGCGCGATTCTAAAAAGGCAATTTCGTTTAGTGTTAATTTTCTGAATGTCATTAGTTTAGTTTAATTAAGTTTTGTTTTATTTAACGTTTTATTATTTTTTCAATCGTTCAATCCTATAATCCGTCATTCTCTTCTTCTGTCTGATAAAGAAAATCGTTATACGGAAAACGCTGTACGTGAATTTCCCGGACTTTCTTATATAATAATGATTTTAGTTCTTCAATATTTTGTTTTTCTTTTGCCGATATAAATACGCTGTTTTCATGGAGTTTATTCATCCATGTTTGTTTTAATTCCTCCAACGAAATATTTTCCTTATTTTTAGGCGTCAGATCGTCGGATTCTTTTTCAATATATGAAAAAGCGTCTATTTTGTTGAAAACGATAATGTGCGGTTTTTCTTCTTTGGTTATATCGTTTAATGTCTGAGTAACCACTCGAATCTGGTCTTCAAATGCCGGATGGGATATATCAACTACATGCACCAGCAGATCGGCTTCGCGTACTTCGTCTAAAGTCGATTTGAATGATTCGATTAATTCGGTAGGAAGTTTACGGATAAAGCCGACAGTATCGGACAGGAGAAAAGCAAGATTTTCGATCGTTACCTTGCGTACAGTCGTGTCCAATGTAGCAAACAATTTATTTTCAGCGAAAACTTCCGACTTACTCAGTAAATTCATTAGCGTTGATTTTCCAACATTTGTATATCCCACTAAAGCTACTCTAACCATCTTTCCGCGATTCTGTCGTTGAGTCGATTTTTGCTGGTCGATTTCTTTAAGATCATTCTTGAGTTTTGAAATCTTATTCAATATAATCCGGCGGTCAGTTTCCAACTGTGTTTCTCCGGGACCGCGCATACGGAATCCGCTGCTTCCGCCTCCGCTTTGCCGTTCGAGGTGCGTCCACAGTCGTTTCAAACGGGGCAACATATAATTATATTGCGCTAATTCAACTTGAGTTTTGGCATGAGCCGTCTGAGCGCGGGAAGCAAAAATATCAAGAATCAGACTGGTACGATCCATAATCCGCACTTTCAATGCCGCTTCCAGATTTCTTAATTGCTTAGGACTTAATTCGTCGTCGAAAATTATCAAACTGATTGCATTGTCTTCATTTTCGGTATATTCTTTAATCTCCTGTAATTTACCAGAACCGACAAATGTTACCGAATTAGGCGTATCCACACGTTGTGTGAAACGCTTGACCGCCTGGATGCCAGCAGTAGTTGCCAGAAAATCCAGTTCATCTAAATATTCTTTTACTTTTGCCTCGTTTTGTTCAGGAGTTACTAATCCCACTAAAATCGCATTCTCGGTCTCAGTATGAGTAATTATAAAATCTTTCATTAAAATAAATTGTAACAAAATAACCGTTGCAAAGGTACTATTTTTCAATAAATAATCGTAACTTTGCTCCTCAAGAAATGAAAAAATGAGATTCAGTCGTTTATTTATCCTAATTTTAGGACTTTTTACAGCTTCAATAGCTTTTTCTCAAATCAGTCATGGAGGGACGCCTTATTTTTTGCAACCTTCAATTTTGAGGTCTGCTTCCTCTCCTTATTTTATTGAAATGCCTTCTTTTAATTTAGATTCTGTATTGAGAGAAGATGCTGTCGATAAAGGAAATATGCGTGGAAGTTATCGGTTTGCGCATAAATTTTATACCAATATTAATATAAATGATGGCGTAAGAACAGTTTTACCGGACGGAACAATTATAAAACAAATTGGAATTCGTTCGGGGGGAGCGTATTCCATTAATTTACTATTGCGTGATTTTGAGATTCCTCCCGGTGGGAAATTGTTTATCTACAGCGCCGACCATTCTTATGTGGTAGGCAGTTTCGATCACCGAAATAATTCTACTGAAAAAATATTGCCTATACAACCTGTAGCTGGAGAATCGATTATTGTTGAATATTCCGAACCGGCAAATGCGTCTTTTTCAGGGAAGTTTATAATTGCAGAAATAAATCATGATTATCGTGATATTCTAAGATCGGAACCCGGGGGCGATAGTAATACTCGTTTTAATTGCATGCCTGATGTTTTTTGTGAAGACGTGGCTATGGAAACTATTCGTTCGACCGTCTTATTGATTATTAACGGAAATACTTTATGCTCAGGCTCTTTAATTAACAATACCGCAGATGACGGCAAACCGTATTTGTTGACTGCTGTTCATTGTTTTGTTGATGATCTTTCTAAAGAATTTCCTACAGATCTGAATTATTACACGGACAGGGCGGGTACGATTGTTGCTTTTTTTAATTATAATCGTCCGGTTTGCAGTACGAATATAAAAATGAAAGGAAGTGAAGAAATGAGTCTTGCCGGCGCTACTGCCCGTGCGGTTGCCTCCAGAAAAGACATTATTTTGCTTGAATTTAATGAGTCGCCTCCCGATTATTTCAATGTTTATTATGCTGGATGGAATCGGGATTTGACCGCAAATGGGAAACATACAAACATACACCATCCTGCTGGAGCTGTTAAAAAATATGGAATGTCGCTTGGAAATATTCGCATGACTTCTGTCCCTTTAGGTAGAAATTTGTTTGATGCGAATTCCTTTTGGGAAGTTCCCAATTGGACAATCGGTTCCACTCACGATGGTTCTTCCGGGTCTCCTTTATTTGATGAAAATCAATTGATTATTGGTGGATTAACAGCCGGTTCATCCGTTTGCAAAGGAGTATCTCCGGCTGAGGGACCGGATTATTTTTCTTCTTTAGGTAAGGCGTGGGAAACCAATCAATTGAAAGCCTGTTTAGATTTTTTGGACAAAGGAGTTATGCAATATCACGGAATGGATCCGAATCAGACAAATCCGATAATCCGTTTAGCTAATGCCCGATATACCGAAGGCGATTTGTTGATTACAAGTAAATTGAATTCACCTGATAATGGATATGTTTTTGGAAATAGCAACCTGCAAACTCTTGAATTTGCGGAAGAATTTAACGTAGCAAATATGGTTGAAATTTTTGGTACTTATTTGTTGATACCAGTAATGCCGTTCAGTTACACATCAGATGTAACGATTTCCGTTTATACCGGTAATTCTTATCCGGAAACAAAAATTTTTTCTACTTCTTTTATCCCTCGATATCTTAATTATTCATCTTCTTCAGCTTTCGAATCGGTTCCTAAAAATTTAAATTCAGTGCCGACCGAAACATTTGTCGTTTTTGATAAACCTCTTTCGGTAACCAATAAATTTTTTATTTCATATTCAATTAATTATTCGGCTTCAGCTCGATTTTGTGTTTACAATACGGAATTTAGTGGCGACACTAATGATAATACAGCGTGGATAAAAGATGAATCGAAAGGGTGGATTCCTGCTGATAAATATGAATTGTATCCAATGAAAACTTCGTTGGCGATTCATCCTCTAATCCGAAATATAAAAGACAATCAGATAGAAGTCATATCACTTTCCGGAAATAGCGGCTTTTACTATGATTGTTCGGGAAGAATATTAACATTAAAAGAACCATTGAACAAACAGGGACAAATAGCTGTTTATTCGATAAGCGGTCAACTATTGGAAAAAATCCCGGTTCAACCGGCTCAAACAGCATTTTTTCTTCATGAACGACCGAAAGGAACAATCGGAATTGTGAAAATAATGAGCAACGATTATTCTTATACAGGAAAAATTATGTATTAAATGTAAAATTATTGTTTTTTTCTTTTTTATTTACATTTATTGCTGTATATTTGCAACGAACTTTGTAAAACTTAAGAATATATTAATTATTAAAATTCAATTATCAATATTATGAACAAAAGAATTATTCTTCCTGCTCTTCTATTAATAGTTATTGTAGGTTTTTTTACAGCCTGTTCTTCAGGGCTTAAACCATTGGCCGCCAGTTACATTAAATCTGATCCGCAACCATTGGAATTAATAGCTGGAAAAGTTCCAGTAACGATTAACGCTACTTTTCCTCCTAAATGGTTTCCCAAAAATGCGACAATAACAGTCACTCCGGTACTTCGCTATGATGGCGGAGAATCGTGGGGAACATCGTTCAGCTATCAGGGTGAAAAAATTGCAGGCAATGCGCAAGTTATCCCTCAAAAAACGGGTGCTAATGTAACAATGACTTCTAATTTCGATTATGTGCCGGCTATGCAAAATTCGGAACTTTATCTTACTTTTTCCACCAAAGTAGGAAAAAAGGATATAGAACTTCCTGAAATTAAAATTGGAGATGGCGTTTTAGCGACTGCATCCCTATTGAATGCCGGTTCTGAAATTCCCGCTATTGCTCCAGACAAATTCCAACGGATTATAAAAGAAGCTCATGATGCAGATATCATGTTTCTTATCCAACAAGCGGAACTTCGTGCAAGTGAATTAAAAAAATCGGATTTATCTAATTGGAAAGATGTTGTCACCAATGCAAATCAAGACCCCAATCAGAATGTTAATGTTGAAATTTCAGCTTATGCTTCTCCTGATGGTGGTTTAACATTAAACGAAAAACTTGCTGAACAGCGGGAACAAAATACAAACAAATACCTTACGCAAGAACTGAAAAAAGCAAGCGTAACCGCTCCGATTTCTGCACGCTATACCGCTCAAGATTGGGAAGGATTTAAAGAATTAGTCGAAAAATCTAATATACAAGATAAACAATTGATATTAAGTGTTCTTTCAATGTATAGCGATACAGAACAAAGGGAAAAAGAAATTAAAAACCTTTCTTCTGTATTTTCTGTCTTAGCCGACGAAATTCTTCCTCAATTACGGCGTTCACGCTTAACCGCTAATATTGAAATTATTGGAAAGAGCGATGACCAAATTACACAATTAGCGGCTTCCGATCCGAAATCGCTGACGGTGGAAGAATTGCTTTATGCTGCTGCAATCGCAGGTACTAATGATGCAAAAGAAATAATCTATAAAAAAGCAACCGAACTTTATTCCAATGATTTTCGTGCTTTTAATAATTTAGGTGTTATAAATTTCGAGAATGGAAAAGTAGCCGATGCCGAGGCAAACTTCAAAAAAGCCTTATCGTTAGCAGCCAATTCTCCCGAAGCGAATTTGAACTTAGGTTTAGTTGCTATGACTAAAGGTGATGTTGCAAACGCACAGCAATTTTTAGGAAAAGCTTCCGGAGTGAGTGAATTAGGCAATGCTTTAGGTCTTCTCGCTGCTGCAAACGGAAATTATTCTCAAGCAGTCAGTTCTTTCGGCAACACGGCAAGCAATAATGCCGCTTTAGCTCAGCTTTTGACAAAAGATTACAGCAAAGCGCAAGCAACTTTGAATGCTGTGAAAAGTCCGAATGCTATTACTTCTTATTTAAAAGCGATTGTTGCTGCAAGGACTAACAATTTGAACGAGGTCACTTCCAATTTGACGCAAGCGATTAAGTTAGATCCTTCGCTTGCTAAAAAAGCGGCTACTGATTTAGAATTTGTTAAATACATTACAAATCAGAACTTTATTAATGCTATAAAATAAATTTTTTGATAAAGTTATGCTATTAACATATACAAACAAATTTTACAATGATACAAATCTAATTTTTTTTATAATGCAAATTTAATTTTTAAACAAACATTTATTAACAAATAAATTAACATTATTGACAGATAAATTAATTTATTATAAAGGTGAAATCTTGTGAAAGAGTTCACCTTTTTTTTATTTTAATTAAAATGGTATTTTATAATTAAGTAAAAAAGAAAAAATAAAGAAAACCAACTATTTTTTTATCGTTTATACAAAAGAATTTAATATTAGGATAATGAAAAGGGGAGGCAAATAGTAACCAATTCATCAATATATATAAATTTTATTTTTTATAAAATATATTTAAAATAGTTCTAAAAAATTTGTATAAATTAAATATTATCTCTACTTTTGCTAAAAATATTTAAAAAAAATAAAAATTAATCTTAATTTGTAATTATTGCTTCTATTCCTATTATCCAATTATGCTTCTCCGATTATGGCATTTTTGAGGAGGTGATAAAAAAGGTTGGTTTTTTATGACAAAAAGCTAAGATGTGAGTAATAACATTTGCAAACCATATGTAAAAATAGTAAAAAAATGAGAGAAAAGATTCTATTGTCCGTCCTTGTCGCTATGTTTCCAATTTATTTGTTGGCACAAAATATTGTTATAACAGGTCGTGTTATTTCTAATAGCGGCAAAGAACCTATTATTGGAGCTTCCGTACAAGTAAAAGGCTATAAAAGTATCGGGACGGCTACAGATGTTGATGGAAAGTTTTCATTATCAGTTCCTTTCGAAGCCAAGACATTAATATTTTCCTATTTGGGAATGCTAACCAAAGAATTGCCGGTTGAGCCGGAAATGTCGGTGGTACTTGAGGATGATATGCAAGTGTTAGGGGAAGTTGTAGTAACCGGTATGCAGACAGTTGATAAAAGGCTTTTCACTGGTTCTACGACAAAAATCAATGCTACCGATGCAAAATTGGATGGAATAGCCGATATTAGTCGGTCGCTTGAAGGTCGTGCAGCTGGAGTTTCCGTTCAAAATGTTTCCGGAACATTCGGTTCTGCTCCTAAAATCAGAATTCGCGGTGCGACGTCGATATATGGAAATTCCAGACCTCTTTGGGTTGTCGATGGTATAGTACTGGAAGATGCGATTGACATATCGAGCGATGATTTGTCGTCAGGTAATGCGGAAACATTGATTTCTTCCGCTATCGCAGGTTTGAATTCTGATGATATCGAAAATATACAGATTTTGAAAGATGGTTCTGCAACATCTATTTATGGCGCAAGGGCAATGGCAGGTGTTGTGGTTGTTACAACCAAGAAAGGGCAAGCCGGAGTAAACCGTATAAGCTATACAGGAGAATTTACCTATCGTTTGAAACCTTCCTATAATGAATTTAATATTACCAACTCTCAGGAGCAAATGGGTATATACAAAGAAATGGAGCAAAAGGGTTGGTTGGAATTTGCCAATATAGCAAGCGCTTCCAATTCCGGAGTTTATGGTAAAATGTATGAAAAGATTAATACCTACTTGGGAAATAATGAATATGCACTTTCCAACACCCAAAACGCGAAAAATGCTTTTCTTCGACAATATGAGTTTATCAATACTGATTGGTTCGATATATTGTTCAATTCCAATGTGATGCAAAGTCATGCCATTAGTATTTCTTCCGGATCCGAAAAAGCCAAACATTATATTTCAATGTCTGCAATGACAGATCCGGGTTGGGCTAAAGCAAGTTCGGTTGAGCGTTATACTTTAAATGCCAATGGTTCTTATAACTTATATAATAATCTTACCCTCAACATGCAAGGTTCAGGTTCTTATAGGGAACAAAAAGCTCCCGGGACATTAAATCGTGATACAGATCCTGTATATGGAGAAGTTAAACGAAGCTTTGATATTAATCCCTATAGCTATTCTCTGAATACTTCCCGTACTTTAGACCCTAATGAATACTATAGAAGAAATTATGCTCCATTCAATATATTAAACGAATTAAACAATAACTACATTGATTTATCCGTAGTGAATATGAGTTTTCAGGGCGATTTAACATGGAAAGTAAAGAAAGGCTGGGAAGTTAAGGCTTTAGGATCTATCAGATATCAAACATCCAAGCAAGAGCATAATATCAAAGATAATTCCAATCAAGCTTTGGCTTATCGTGCTGGGGTTGATCCGGAAGATGCAACTATTCGTGACGTGAATCCATATTTATATACAAATCCAGATGATCCAAGCGCTTTGCCGGAAACCATATTGCCTAAAGGCGGAATTTATACTTATACCGGTAATACTTTAAGAAGTCTTGATTTTCGGGGGCAAACCACCTATGTAGCAAGCATCAATGATATTCATATTATTAATTTCTTAGGTGCAGTAGAAATAAGCTCTACCGAACGTGCAAGAGCCTGGTTTCGCGGTTGGGGTTATCAATATGAAAATGGAGGCACTCCTTTTTATGATTATATGGTATTTAAACAAGGAATAGAGCAAAATACGGACTATTACACGAGGACAGCAACAGCATACCGCTTAGCTGCATTTATTGCAAATGCTACTTATTCTTATAAAGGAAAATATATTGTGAATGGAACAGCCCGTTACGAAGGTACAAATAAATTAGGAACGTCACGCGATGCCCGTTGGTTGCCCACATGGAACGGAGCTCTTGCGTGGAATGCTCATGAAGAAAACTGGTTTAAAAATCCGTCGCTTTCGCATGCGACAATAAAGGCTTCCTATTCTCTGACTGCTGATAGAGGACCGGACTGGGTGACGAATGCTCGGCCTGTCTTCAGAGCAGAAACGCCTTGGAGACCTTTTGCTTCTGTTATGGAATCGGGTATTTCTCTGATCGAAATCGCTAATAAAGATTTGACTTATGAGAAGAAGCACGAATTTAATGTTGGTATTGATGTGGGATTCTTGAAAGACCGGATTAATTTAATATCTGATTATTATATTCGCAATAACTTTGATCTTATCGGAGAAATATTTACAACCGGAGAAGGAGGTGGAGATATTTTGAAATCTGCCAATGTTGCATCCATGAAATCAAGCGGGTTTGAGCTCACTATTTCCAGTCTTAACATTGCTCACAAAGATTTTCGTTGGAGTACCGACTTTGTTTTTTCCAAGCAAACCAATAAAATTACAGATTTGAAAAATCAGCCGCGAGTGATAGATTTGATTACAGGTACAGGATTTGCTCGGGAAGGATATCCTGTTAGGGCTTTGTTTTCTATTCCATTTGCAGGGTTAACGAATGAAGGACTTCCTACTTTTATAAATGAAGATGGAGAGGTAACCATCAGTGATATTTATTATCAGGAAAACGAGGCACTGGATTTCCTAAAATATGAAGGACCTACCGATCCGACCATTACTGGTTCATTCGGTAATATTTTCACTTATAAAGGGATTAAGTTAAATATTTTTGTAACCTATTCTTTTGGCAATGTTGTGCGTTTAGATCCTGCATTTGCAATTTCTTATACCGATTTATCCGCTATGCCTCGGGAATTTAAGAACCGCTGGGTAGTTCCTGGTGATGAAAATATCACAAATATACCAGTTATTGCCAGTATTCGTCAATTTAATAATGTAGAGAATCTTAGGTATGGATATAATGCATATAATTATTGCGATGTCCGTGTTGCAAAAGGAGATTTCATACGAATGAAAGAGATTTCGCTTTCTTATGACTTGCCTAAAAAATGGTTACATCCGATTCGATTCAATGATGCTTCTTTGAAACTTCAGGTAACAAACTTATTTTTGATTTATGCAGATAAGAAACTAAATGGACAAGATCCCGAATTTTTCAATACTGGAGGAGTTGCAGTTCCAATGCCGAAACAAGTTACGCTATCTGTTCGGTTTAGTTTGTAAATTAAATAAATTATTAACGTATGAATACTAAATATATATATTATTACTTTTTTGTATTAGCGGCATTTTTTATGTCCTCTTGTGATGATTATTTGGATGTGGAACCGGATAACAGGGTTACAATTGATACGCCGGAAAAGGTTCAACAACTTCTTATTAACTCTTATCCGAATGCGAATTACTCTTTGATAACAGAGTTTAGCGCCGACAATTTTATTGATAATAATGCCCCAAATTCGAGAGGTTTATATTATGATCTAACTTCTTTTGATCGTATGGATGATGAAATTTATGCATGGGAAGATGTTAGATCATCTTCCGATACAGATTCTCCATATATTTTATGGCAACAGTATTATCAAACTATTGCCTGTGCTAATGCGGCACTTCAGGCTATAGATGAAATAATACAAAAAGGAGTTTCCGACGATGATTTGAATAAAATTTTATTGCCAAGTAAAGGTGAAGCTCTGATGCTTCGCGCTTACTCTCATTTTATGTTAGTGAATATTTTTTCGAAAGCCTATAAAGATGCTGAAAAAAGCAAATCGGATTTAGGAGTTTTTTATTCTACAAAGCCTGTAGATGTGGTTCAATTAGAAGCGAAAAGAAGTAGTGTTGCTGAAGTTTATGATTTGATTGCAAAAGATATTGAAGACGGAATCGGTTTAATTAGCAACGATGCATATAAAGTACAGAAATATCACTTTAACGTAAATGCCTCACATGCGTTTGCTGCTCAATTTTATCTTTTTAAACGTGATTATGATAAAGTTATATATCATGCTAATTCTGTTCTTGGAGCAGATCCTTCCAAATCGTTGAGAGATTGGCTAACTATTTATAGTAATGGGGATCAGCAGACTTATGCTTATATAAGCGTCGATGAAGCGGCAAATCTCCTTATTTTACCGACTTACTCTGCTTTTTCCCGTCGCTTTAGGAATTACAGGTACGCATATAATGGGGACTCCCGCAGAGGATCTATCGACGATGACGGACCTACATGGAGTGGTCGGGCGCCTTTCGCTACAGGCTGGATGTGGACTTACGCTTCCGAATACGGTTCATTTATATCAAAAATGAGAGAACAATTTGAATACACCGACCGCGTTGCAGGGATAGGATATGCTCATGTTGTAAGAACAGAATATACTATAGATGCATTATTACTTGATAGAGCGGAAGCTTATATATTCACTAATGAAATAGATAAAGCGGTTGCTGATCTTCAGGCATGGAATGTAAGCCATCGAGGAACACGCGAATTAACAAATGCTGCAATCACAAGTTTTTATACTCCCGGCAAGGCTTTTTTCTCGTACGAATTTCATAATCAGGAATTAAGTCCGAGTTTTTTAGTTACGTCAACTCAGAAACCATACGTTGATTGTGTTTTGCATTTCCGACGCTTAGAACGAATTTTTGAGGGTCACAGGTGGTTCGATATCAAACGTTATGGCATAGAACTGGAACATCTGATTGGTCATGAAGCCACTCGTATCACATTGACGTATGATGATGATCGACGCGCCATTCAAATACCTTCGGATGTTGTAGGAGCAGGCGTAGAACCTAACCCGCGTGCAACTACGGCTTTGGATGCGAATTTTCAAGCATATAGATTAGATTAATAAATTATATAAAATGAAGTTGTTATGAAAAATTATATAAAAATTTTATTTTTCGGATTGCTGTTATTATCCATTACTTCTTGTATTAAACAAGAGGGTTTTACGGAATCCATATTTGCTGATGAACCAGATTTAAATCCTGATTCGGAAACATATCAATTTGATAAATGGTTATATGATAATTATTTAATTCCATATAATTTAGATTTTCGCTATAAAATGCAAGATGTAGGCTCTAATATTTCTTATAACTTGGTGCCTACAACTTTGGAAAAATCTATTGATATGGCAATTCTGATAAAATATTTGTGGTTTGACGTTTATTCAAAAGCTGTATCGGAAGAATTTCTGAAAAATTATGGTCCGCGGATTATTCACTTGATAGGTAGTCCCGCTTATAATCCTGTTTCAGGTACTATTATTCTGGGTACGGCAGAAGGTGGCATTAAGGTGACGCTTTACCGGTGTAATGAACTTTCTTCTAATAATATTGATATGATGAACGAATATTATTTCAAGACCATGCATCACGAGTTCGCCCATATTCTTCATCAAAAGAAAACATATCCTAAAGAATTTGAAGCATTTACAGCTGGGTACTACGATCCTACCGGATGGCAGAACCGGACAGCATCTGTAGCAGCATCTCTTGGTTGTGTATCTCCTTATGGAAGTAGTCAACCTCGGGAAGATTTTGTTGAAATTATAGCAGTATATATTGTTAGATCGGATGCTCAATGGAATGCTATATTGGATTTGGCGTCTAAACCGGGAATTGACGCTTCCGGTCAGGTCGTTACTAATAACTTGAAATTGAGGGGCGATGAAATTATCAAAGCAAAATGGGAAATTGCTCGCAAATGGCTGGCAGAATCATGGGGAATTGATTTGCAAGCTTTACATGAAGAAGTACAAGAACGTCAAACGCATATTGATGAAGTATTGAGTCAAAAATATTGGTAAATAAATGAAAACAATAAGGTCAATTATGAGAAAAAATATAAAATATAGCTTGATTATAGGTTTAGCATTCAGTTTTTTTTCGTGTGTTCATGAAGAGGAGAATTTGTTTACGGAGTCAGCAGCTTTGCGTTTGAATCATGCAATTGAGGATGCCCGTCAGGTTTTAATATCCCCAAGTAATAATAATGGTTGGGTAATGGAATATTTTCCAACCAATGATATGGAAGGATATACTTTCCTAATGAGTTTTAGCGCTAATACATTTGCTACTATTGCCGCGAGAAATAAATATACGCCCGTCTATACAACAGAAGAAAGCGCTTTTGATGTAATCGGCGACAATGGTCCTGTTCTCACTTTTAATACTTATAATAATATATTTCATTTATTTTCCAATCCTAAAGATCCTGAAGGGAGCAGCAATTTAGATGGAATAGGCTTAGGAGGAGATTATGAATTTATTATTATAAATGCGGCTAATGATCTTATAACGCTTAAAGGAAAGAAAAGAGGAACCGAAATTTTGATGCATCCTCTTGCTCAAGGGCAGGATTGGAAAAGTTATTTTGATCTTTTGGATCAGATGGATGCATCTATTTTTAATCCGAGACTTCCGGCAACATTGATTCTGAAAAAAAATGAAATAGACGATCCTTATTATTTAACCGGCGGTTCTACTCATATTTTTACAGCAAGAACTCAAAGCGAAATAGATGCGGAAGGTCAGGGCCAGAATATTCCATTTATCATCACCAACTACGGGTTGCGGTTTGCTCAACCATTTGATATAGGAGGCGATTCAGTCCAATCATTTCGATTGAGCGACGATAAAAATGAACTAATTTGCATGGATGAAGGAATAAATGCTAAAATAACAGCGCTTTATCCTGCCGATTTTTTTCTATATTTTATCAATAATGGTAGAAGTATGGTATTTACCAATTCAGATGTCAATATGAGCGCATCTGTAAAAAATCTATACACTGTCATAGACAATGGTGTCGTAGCTCGGTCGCGTAGATTGGATTATATTCAATTTGTTAATGATAGAAATTGGGGTATTTCTCTTGCTGTTCGTACTTCACGAACGGGCGGCACTAATATTGAGGGCTTTCTTAGTTTTACAATCACAAAGAAAAATGATCTTGAAATTGATTTAACATTTAACGGTTTTACAGGAAATTTTAATGGAAACGGGAAAACTTATTATGATTCTTATGAAGGGGTTTCCGATTTTGTAGAAATTATAGAAGGATCATATAATCTTGCAATACACGGGAATAATTTGTTGTCAAACACAGTCCGTTTTACCAGCACAACCGATTCAGGCAAATGGTTCGATTTAATGTCAAAATGAGCTTTTATTAAATATATATTTCTAACAATTAAATTTTTTAAAATGAAAAAGATTTACCTTTTATTGATTTTTATACTTGCTGTTTCAGTAAGTTTTGCTCAAACGAAAAGTTCATATTTAACTTCAAAAAAGTTGAATAATTCTATGTCTAACGCCGTTAATGATTTGAATTCAGAAAAATCGCCAATTCAAATAAAAGCGATAGAAAGCGATGCCGATGTAGCTGTAGCCTCATTTAATAGTATAAAAGAAGCTATTCAAGCTCGTCAGAATGCTCCCCAAGCTGCACCGACAGTTCAGTATTTACGTCCGGATGGTTCACTTTTTTATGGTTATACAAGAGATTATAAAGCTTATAGTACTAGTCTTCACTTATATACTCCGGCAGCAGTAACACTTGATTTTGTACCTTATTCAAATACAGCATCGGCTACGTTTCATTGGACGTCCGGAACTAATTCATTGGATGACGCTACGGATAGCGATGGCGTTTTGCATTGGGTCGGTGCAATTTTGCCTTCAGGAAGAATTTATAACATTCCTAAAGTAGAAGCCACTGCTGATGGAGAAAGTTCAACTTATCAATTGGGACAAGGCGTTACATATCAATATATGTTTTCGGGAAATGTGGAAAGAGCGGACCCTACGGAGGATGGTACGCGTTTAGGTGATGTGGAAGAATTTTCTCCCTTAACATTAGCTAATATGCATGCAAATAGACCTACCAGTGGAAATCTTTATGGTAGTTTTACTGATGTTGGAGGGTTTTCTCCTAAATATATTCATCCTGAATATGGCGCATGTACGGGTATTATGCAAGTTTTACCTAAAATGGCATCGCCTCTTTATGCTGAAAGTGTCAGCGTTTTAGCTTACACTCCTGGTGGCACTGCAATGCCGGCAGGAGGAGAATTAAAAATTCAATTTTATTATCTTACCGAAGATGGTAATCTTGGTGATTTAATTGCAGAATCGACAACTAATGAATTTGTAAAAACTTATGATCCACAAGGGGTTTTTGTTTTTACTTTTGAAGAAGAAGAAGATGGATTCATTATTGAAAAGCCATTAATATTAGGTACACAAGCTCCTGTAGCGATTATCCTTTCCGGATTTGATTCTACATGGGACTTTAATGTTTTGTTTGGCACAAATGGTGGTTATCCGGGTTCTTCTTATACTTTACATGGGGATCATATATCGACTTTTGGCTTTTCAAATGCACCAGATCTCCCAAGAGCTGATTTGTATATTGAATTTAATGGAATTTTCAACTGTTTAACGTTTTATGATGATCCGATCTCTGTGGAATTTCCTGAAGAAGGAGGTTGGGGTATATCCGGATATGATGGTGATGAAGCATACAATGATATAGATTTGTATTCGGCATTTGATATGGAAGATGTATGGATTGAAAGCATGCCGGACTGGATTACGGAATATGAATTTGACAATACATACTTTGAAAGCAATTATGCACTTATGTTGTTTTGCAGTGCGGAAGCTTTGCCTGCAGGAGTACTCGGACGCGGCGGCGAAATAGTTGTAGGCTCTTATGGAGTTACAGTAAGTATACCGGTTACTCAAGGACAATATACCAGCATCCCTTCTCGGAAAATTGAAATTACTTCAGTGGAACGCCATGGCGATGATTTTGTTTTGAAATATCCGGCTTTGACTAATTCCGTTTCGGTTTATAACGTAGCCGGACAAAAAATAGCAAGCTATCGGCTGCCGGATACTGGAACATTCACTATTCCAGCCGGAAATTATTCCAAAGGCGTTTATCTCATCAGTTTCTCTGGAGCCAAAGGCGCTTCTACTGTAAAAGTGATGAAATAAAAAAAATATAATTTATAGAGACGCGACAACGTCGCGTCTCTATTTTTCCTATAACTGCAAATTGAATATTATTGCCTCTCGTGATAAAACGGAAACTATTATTGAACTAAAGACTGAAAGCTAAAAATTCAAACAAAAGCTCATTCCGCATGCATATTTCTCGCCTGATTGACAGCATTTGTTGTTGATTATCATCAGATGTAGTCGTAGTAGCCTCATTAAATACATCCTTACTGCCGTTAGCATACCTAATCATAAAAATTTCCGATTTTTTCAATGTATAGTTGGGACCATTGGAATTGTCGAACTTTTTGTACTTGATATCAGCTTCGCCGATTTCTTGAACTAAGGCTTGAACATCGTTATGGAATTATGAAGTAATTGAAAATTAGGAATGAGGATATGATAATCTCAACTTGCTTGTTTTTCGCAGATATTTTATATTTTTGCAAAAAATATAATTCTATGAAAATGAAAAACTATGTTCTAACATTTTTGCTGTTCACTTTTTCTTACGGAATTTATGCCCAAAACGACAGGGGACAAAAAATAGTAAGTGATAGAACTTACTGGGTTGATTTACTTTACAAAATATCTGAACCTGTACTTCGTAATATGAGTAGAGGTGAGTTGAAGAAAAATATGCCGCTTGAACTTAGCCCGACATGGGATAACCGTAATAAGGATGTAGCCTATATGGAAGCTTTCGGTCGCTTGATGGATGGAATTGCTCCATGGCTGAATCTTCCCGACGACGATACGCCTGAAGGTAAAAAACGTAAACAAATACGCGAATGGGCATTGTTGAGTTATGCAAATGCCGTAAATCCCGATAGTCCGGATTATTTGTTATGGAGCGGTTCAGGGCAGGTGTTGGTCGATGCCGCATTTCTTGCAAACAGTTTTATGCGTGCACCTAAAGTTCTGTGGGAGCCTCTGGATCAAGTCACCAAAGAACGCTATGTAAAAGAATTTAAAAGCCTTAGAAAAATCAGACCGGCATATAGCAACTGGCTGCTTTTCAGGGCAATGATTGAAGCATTCTTAGCTTCGATAGATGAAGAATACGATAGTTATGCCCTTGACATTTCTATCCGGAAAATGGATGAGTGGTATCTTGGCGATGGTTGGTATAGCGATGGACCGGAATTTTCTTTTGATTATTACAATAGTTTTGTTATACAGCCTATGTTGGTGGAAATAATAGAAGTTATGGACAATAAAAAAATAAATAGTCCTATCAAATTTGAGCTTGCTCTACGGCGGATGCAACGCTATAATCAACTGATAGAACGTTTGATTTCTCCGGAAGCGTCTTTCCCTGCAATAGGACGGTCGATGACTTATCGCATGGGAGCATTCCAAACTTTGGCTTTGTCGGCTTGGAAATATGGTTTGCCCTCGACCATGACAAACGGACAAGTGAGAAATGCACTTACTTGCGTAATGAAACGAATGTTTTCGATGGAAGGCAATTTTAGTAAAGATGGTTACTTACAACTCGGATTTGCCGGTCATCAACCCGGAATAGCCGATTCTTATACGAATAACGGTAGTTTGTATCTCACATCTTTGGTGTTTCTTCCATTGGGATTACCGGCCGACCATCCTTTCTGGACATCTACGGCTGAAGAATGGACTTCGCTGAAGGCTTGGAGCGGCAAACCGTTCCCGAAAGATTATCATGAGTCGGTGAGATTTTAATTATGAATTATAAATTATGAATTGAAAAAATAACTTTCAATTTTTAACTTTCAACTTTTTATGTCTGTTTGCCTACAAATTTCTTCTTTAACTAAATCGTATGGCAATTTATTGCTGTTTGGTGATATTTCTTTCGGTATATCCGAAGGACAACGCATCGGCTTGATTGCCAAAAACGGAGCAGGAAAAACAACTCTGCTCAATATTATTGCCGGAAAAGAAGATGCCGATTCCGGAGAAATAACTTTTCGCCGCGATATTCGAATTGGTTACCTTGAGCAAAATCCGCAATTTCCCGATGGGCTGACTATTTTGCAGGCTTGCCTCCATTCCGGAAATCCCGAACTCGAGCTGAAAGCCAAACAAATTCTTTCCCGATTGAAAATCAATGATTTTAATCGCAATATAGACGAATTGTCGGGAGGACAACTGAAAAGAATCGCATTGGCAAAAGTCCTGATTGACGAACCTGATTTTTTGATGCTCGATGAACCTACCAATCATTTGGATCTGGATATGATCGAATGGTTGGAGGATTACCTGAGCCGCTCGCGCACAACACTTTTGATGGTTACTCACGACCGATATTTTTTAGACCGCGTATGTTCCGGAATCATAGAAATAGATAATCAGCAAATTTACCAATACAAGGGAAATTATAGTTATTATTTGGAAAAACGGCAAGAACGCATCGACGCGCAAAATTCGGAATTAGAACGTGCAAATAATTTATTCCGGAAGGAATTGGATTGGATGCGCCGGCAACCGCAAGCCCGCGCTACTAAAGCTAAAGCCCGTATTGATGCGTTTTACGATTTGGAAAAAACGGTAAAGCAGGGTAGGGGAGACGTAAACATGAAAATCTCGGCTAAGGCGTCATATATTGGAAATAAAATATTTGAAGCGCATCATATTTCCAAAAGCTTTGGAGATATCCGGATTGCCGAAGATTTCAATTATGTATTCGCTCGCTATGAAAAGTTAGGTATTGTCGGAAATAATGGAACCGGGAAAACTACGTTTATCCGTATGCTGATTGGAGAGATGCCTCCGGATACGGGTTCGTTCGACATCGGCGAAACAGTTAATTTCGGTTATTATTCGCAATTAGGTTTGCAATTCGACGAAGAAATGAAGGTCATTGATGTCATTCGTAATATTGCAGAAGTTATTGATTTAGGAGATGGAAACAAATTAACAGCCTCTCAGTTTCTCCAGCATTTTCTTTTTCCTCCTGATAAACAGTACGACTTTGTACACAAACTCAGCGGAGGTGAAAAACGGCGCTTGTATCTCTGTTCTGTTTTGGTTAAAAATCCCAATTTCTTGATATTGGATGAACCAACCAACGATTTGGATATCATTACATTAAATATTCTGGAAGAATACTTGGCTATGTTCAAAGGTTGTGTTATAGTGGTTTCACACGACCGGTATTTTATGGATAAAGTTGTCGATCATATATTGGTTTTCAAAGGGCAAGGCAAAATCAAGGATTTTCCTGGAAACTATACTCAATACAGGGAATGGGAGGCAGAGCAAACGGCTTATACTGCGGAAAAGAAAGCGATTAAGCCGGATAAGTCAGCAAATTCTTCTTCAGCTACCATACAACGTTCAATAAACGCTGCTAAATTATCGTTTAAAGAAAAACGAGAATTGGAATTGCTGGAGCAAATGATTCCACAATTGGAAGTCGAACAATCCAATTTAGAAGCAGAACTTTCAAGCGGAACTTTATCGTCTGGTGATTTACAAACAAAATCGCAGCGAATTGCACAGATTATCGGAGAATTAGATGAAAAAACATTACGGTGGATTGAATTGTCGGAAAAAGTATAATCACTAAAATAGAATTAATTTTTACCTTTTACCTCTATTCTTTTGTTTTTGTTGCTCTTTGAGCATAGCCTGTTGTTTCCGTTGTGCTTCTTCCAAACGAGCCATAAATCCTCCTGATTTCTTTTTGGGAGGATTCTTTTTATTAGCTTCTAATTTCGCCAATAGAGCATCTTCATTCAAAAAATATCTGAAAAGAATAGTTTGAAGAATCGTAATTAATGAAGAAATAAAATAATAATAATTCAAACCAGCGGGATATGAATTTAAGAAAACCAGCATGAAAACCGGCATGATATACATCATCATTTTCATTCCCGGCATCTGTTCCTGACCGGTACCGGCCTGTTCCATATTATATTTTGTATAAAATATATTGGCAATTGTCATCAACAGACAGAAAATGCTTACATGATTTCCGAAGTACTGCGTAACAAGCGGAATATTAGCATCCCATTTAATTATGGCATCGTAAGTAGATAAATCAGGCGCCCAGAGAAAACTTTGATGCCTCAGTTCAATGGCTGTGGGGAAAAACCAGAAAAGTGCCAGAAAAAAAGGCATTTGCAAAAGCATAGGCAAACAGCCGCTCATCGGATTAATGCCTACTTGACGGTACAACTCCATTGTTTTTTGCTGTCGAGCCATCGCGTTTTCCTGTCCGGGATACTTGGAAGTAATAGCTTCTATTTGCGGTTTCATTACTCGCATCTTAGCCGACGACATAAACGATTTGTAAACCAAAGGAAATAAGCCCATCTTGATTATAAGCGTTAAAAGCAGAATCGCTATGCCAATGGATGTCCATGTGGTTAGCCAGTCGAAAATTGGAATAATAATCCATTTATTAATATATCTGAATAAACTCCAACCCAGCGGCACTAATTGTTCCAATTGGATATTCTGACCCTCGAATTTGGTTTTATCATAACGTCTCAACATGTTATAGTCGTTGGGACCAAAATAAAAATGGAAATTAATGGACTTTTCAAGTTTCGGGTCAAAATCAACACTTGCAATTGAAGAATATTTTTTCAAATAAGCATCATCCTGCAAATATTTGGATTCCAATTGAGTGGCGATAAAACTCTCTTCAGCGATAAGCGTCGATGAAAAAAACTGATCTTTGAATCCAATCCATTTCAATTTATTAGTAATCGATTTGGAATCATCTTTTGTGTTGCTCAATTGTTCTACGTTGTCGCTCTGATATTTATAAGTTAAACGCGTGTATTGTTCTTCAAATTTTCGTCCTTCTTCCATTTGGCGCATTTTTTGATCCCAGTTGATATACAGCGAATTTGTCCCTGATTTGATATAATCTTGTATATTATTAGGAACTATATTAAAATCCACCAAATAGTCGTCTGGATGCAAACGATAAACAAAATCGAAGCCGGCGCCATCTCCAGCCTTCAAACGGAGAGTCGTTTCCAAAGGACTGATATTCATTGCTTCAAAGAATAATTCGTCGGTATTGAAAATGCGGTTATTGTTTGTTTCTACAGTAATCGAAAACGTGGATTCATCTCCTTGAAACAAAATTAAAGGATTTTTCAGATAATCGGTATAGTTTTTCAACTGAATCGAATATATTCTTCCTCCTTTCGTTGTTATTTTCATAATCAAAAACTCATTTTCGAGCGTAATGAATTCTTCTGTTCCTTGCGCCGCTTCGGCAAAATTTCCAAATTTAGCGAAATTATGCGTCTGTTTAATCGAATCGGAATTTGTTTCAAGTATTTTTATTTCCTCAACTTCCTGCTGGATAGCAGCTGCTTGTTGTTCGTCTATCTGCGCTTGCCTGACTTTTTCTATTGAATCCTGATATCGTCGCTGCGCTTCTATTTGTTCTTTTGAAGGACGATTAAAATAAGAAAAACCAATTATTACCAGAATAATTAAAATAAAACCAATGATTGTATTTCTATCCATAATTTATTTTGTAGCTGCATCAATAAAACTCATAAATAAAGGGTTAGGCTTAACAACGGTAGAATTGTATTCAGGGTGATACTGTACGCCGAGATACCATTTCAAGCTGGGGACTTCTATTACTTCGACCAAACCGGTTTCCGGATTGATGCCTGTGCATTTCATACCGTTAGCTTCTAATAATGTTTTATAATCGTTATTTAATTCGTAGCGGTGACGATGCCGTTCGCGAATCTGTTCGCTTTGGTAAGCCTGATAAGCAATCGAATCTTTTTCAAGTCTGCAATTGTAAGCTCCCAAACGCATGGAACCTCCCATCAACGTCAGATTTTTTTGTTCTTCCATTAAATCAATAACTTTATCACCAGCTTCCGTATCCATTTCCGTAGAATTAGCCTCAGTTAATCCTAAAACATTACGGGCATATTCGATAACCATACACTGCATACCCAAGCATATACCGAAAGTGGGCTTATTATGTTCCCGCGCATATTTAAGCGCAGCAAATTTGCCTTCAATACCTCTTTGTCCGAATCCCGGAGCGATTACAATTCCATCTAAATCGCTTAAATATTCTTCTGCATTTTCATCGGTTAGTTTTTCGGAATGAATTAATCGCAAATTCAGTTTCCGGTTATGGTAAGTTGCTGCTTGCAACAACGATTCAATAATGGATTTATAAGCGTCGGGCAGTTCTACATATTTTCCGACCAAACCGATAGATACTGTTTTCTTGGCTTTTTGCATATTTTTGAGAAAGCCTTTCCATTGTTTTAAATCCGATTTTTTTTCACCGGCACCCATTTTCTGAAGGATAATTTTATCCATTTTTTGTTTAGCCAAAACTATCGGTACTTCGTAAATGCTTGGAACATCGTAGGATTGAATCACAGCATTTTCATCTACGTTGCAAAATAGTGCCGTCTTATGACAAATGCTTTCCGATAATTCCCTTTCGGTTCGAAGCACCAGTATTTGAGGTTGAATCCCTTGCTCTTGAAGCGTTTTAACAGAATGTTGAGTGGGTTTTGTTTTTACTTCCTTAGCTGCGGCAATATAAGGTACGTAGGTAAGATGAACGCATAAACAGTTTTTCCCTAATTCCCAGCGCAGTTGGCGAACACTTTCGAGATAAGGCAAAGATTCGATATCGCCGACCGTACCTCCGATTTCGGTTATGACAAAATCGTATTCGCCGGTATTGCCTAAAAGCATGATATTACGCTTGATTTCGTCAGTGATATGCGGAACCACTTGCACCGTTTTTCCGAGAAAATCGCCTCTTCGCTCACGGTCAATCACATTCAGGTAGATACGTCCGGTAGTGATGTTATTTGCTTTTGTAGTAGGAATATTAAGGAAACGTTCATAATGCCCCAAATCCAAATCCGCTTCATGTCCGTCGATAGTTACATAACATTCTCCGTGTTCGTAAGGATTCAACGTTCCAGGGTCAATATTAATATATGGGTCAAATTTTTGAATGGTTACACGGTACCCTCTTGCTTGTAGAAGTTTACCTAACGACGCAGCTACAATCCCTTTACCCAAGGAAGAAACTACGCCGCCTGTTACAAAGATATATCTTGTTTCCATCACTATAGTGGTGTTTGCTATTAAGCCAGCAAAGGTACGATAAAATTATGAAATAACTAAAAACTAAAAGCTAAAATTGGCAAAATATTATTTTGATGAGGCAGCAAAAGCGCGTAATGCTTACGTATTTATTTATATCCGTAAGTGCATGGTACGATTTAGACACCTTGTATATTTACGCCTTGCAGATGTTGTGCTCTTGATTTTTATTTCACTCGCTTGAAATAACCGAAAATTTTACCTAATTTTGTCGGCGAATAACTTATAAAATTAACTTATTAACGTATGAAAAAGATAGTTGCTTTATTGGGATTAACCATTTTATTTTTTTCTTGTGATGTTGCAAAACAATTAGTTGGTACTTATGCATTGACACAATGTAAGTATGATTATCGTTCAATTTCGGGCTTGACTTTAGCCGGAATCAATTTGCAGAACGTAAGTAGTATCACGTCTCTCAACCCTTTGACTGCCGCAAATCTTTTGTCGGCTTTTTCCTCTTCGAGCGGTAGCTTGCCTTTGAGTTTCACTTTGAATTTGGATGTATCAAATCCCGGACTTCAAACCGCTATATTAAACGGAGCAAATTACATTCTGGAAATTGATGGAATGGAAATGACGCAAGGACTTTTTAATCAACAATTCCAGATTGGTTCCGGAGAAAAAACAACGCTGCCGATTTCTATGGCTTTTGATTTGAAGAAAGTACTGAGCGGAAAATCGTTGGACGCAATAAAAAATTTGGCATTTAATTTTGCCGGCATTGGAGATGCCTCCAGTAATGTTACCGTAAAATTGAAACCCAGTTTTGTTGTGGGCGGAAATACAATCAGTGCGCCGGATTACATTCCGATTTCATTTACATTAAATAAAAAATGAGAAAAAAACTTTTGTTAGGCGATGAAGCGATTGCCCAAGCGGCAATTGACGCCGGTTTATCCGGTGTTTATTCCTATCCGGGAACTCCTTCTACCGAGATTACCGAGTATATTCAAAATTCTTCGATAGCTAAAGAGCGCGGAATTTATTCCCAATGGTGCTGTAACGAAAAGACCGCTTTAGAAACCGCATTAGGGATGTCATACGCGGGAAAACGGACTTTGTCGTGTATGAAACACGTCGGTTTGAATGTTGCTGCCGATGCTTTTATGAATATTGCTATGACGGGAATTAATGGCGGAATGATTATTGTCTCAGCCGATGACCCTTCTATGCATTCATCGCAAAACGAGCAAGATAATCGGGTATATGGAAATTTTGCCATGCTCCCTATGTTCGAACCGTCCAATCAGCAGGAGGCTTACGATATGGTGTATGATGGTTTTGAACTGTCGGAAAAGTTAGGTTATCCGTTTTTGTTTAGGATAACTACTCGTATGGCTCATTCTCGCGCTGGAGTGCAAACAAGAGAAATGAAGCCGCAAAATACGCTGCATGCGGAAGAAGATGCTCGCCAGAAATATGTGCTTTTGCCCGCAATTGCCCGTAAACGCTTTAAGGTGCTGATAGAAAAACAACAAGAATTCCTTGATGCTTCTGAAAATTCCAAATACAATCAATTTTTTTTGGCAACCGGTGACCGGCAGCCGGTAGCCGGTTCCCAAAAATTAGGAATAATAGCTTGCGGTATAGCTTTTAATTATTTGCAGGAAAATTATCCAGACGGATTTGAATATCCGGTATTGAAAATCAGTCAATATCCATTACCCAAAAACTTGTTGCTTCAATTGGTGGAATCATGCGAAGAAATTTTGGTTTTGGAAGACGGTTATCCAGTAGTGGAAGAGCAACTGAAAGGTTATTTGGGTATTGGCTTGAAAGTGCACGGTCGTTTAGATGGAACGCTTTCGCGCGACGGAGAACTGACGCCCGATAAGGTGCGGAAAGCTTTGGGATTGGAAGTGGTTTCTTATTATCCGGTTCCGGAAATTGTAGCCATGCGTCCGCCGGCTTTGTGCGTTGGATGCGGTCACAGGGATGTATTCGAAGCACTGAACGATGTTTTAAAAGAATATCCGACGGCAAAAGTATTCAGCGACATTGGTTGTTACACATTGGGTGCTTTGCCGCCATTTCGTGCCATTGACTCTTGTGTAGATATGGGCGCTTCCATTACGATGGCGAGAGGTGCTTCCGAAGGAGGCATTTTTCCTTCTGTTGCCGTTATTGGCGATTCGACGTTCACCCATTCGGGAATGACCGGATTGCTGGATTGCGTCAATGCAAACGCTAATGTAGTGATTATCATTTCCGATAACGAAACCACCGGAATGACCGGCGGACAAGATTCGGCAGCTACAGGACGCATCCATGAAATATGCAAAGGAATAGGAGTCAATCCTGAACATCTTCACGCTATTGTTCCGCTCAAAAAGAACTACGAAGAAATGAAATCGTTGATACGGAAAGAAATCGAATATCCGGGCGTTTCTGTTATCGTTCCTTGTCGGGAATGTATTCAGACGCATGTACGTAAAGTAAAACAGAACAAGAAATGAAAACAGATATTATATTAGCCGGAGTAGGCGGTCAAGGCATTCTTTCCATTGCGGCGGTTATTGGTGAAGCCGCTGTGGAAGACGGTCTCTTTATGAAACAAACCGAAGTGCATGGCATGAGTCAGCGAGGCGGCGACGTACAATCGCATTTGCGGATTAGCGACCAGCCGATAGCTTCAGATTTAATTCCATTGGGAACAGCCGATATCATTATTTCTTTGGAACCTATGGAAGCGTTGCGTTATCTCCCTTATCTAAAAAAAGACGGCTGGGTAGTCACCAATTCCAAGCCGTTCGTAAACATTACCGATTATCCCGAAGTGGAACAAATCATGGAAGTTTACCAGTCATTGCCGAACAAAATTATTCTGGATGTGGAACAAATAGCCAAAGACTTAGGAGCATCTCGTTCGAGTAATGTAATTCTGCTGGGAGCAGCCGCTTCCCATCTTCCTATTGATTTTATCAAATTAGAAAACGGAATACGGCGTATTTTCGGCAAAAAAGGCGAAAATGTCGTTGAAACGAATTTGAAAGCATTATTGGCAGGAGCGGGAAAAACTCTTTGAAAATAGATAAGAAAAAATTATTTGAATATATTTTTGGAATATGTAATTATTCTTAGATGATATTGTTATGTGTTCTATATATTCTATATATAACAAGTAATTAATCTGTCTATTTTTCACTCATAAAATATTTGCAATATTCTTTTATACCGCAGTCTCCGCACAAAGGTTTACGCGCAATGCAAACGTATCGTCCATGAAGAATCAGCCAATGATGTGCTTTCGACCATAAATTTTTGGGAATATACTTAGTTAATTCTTTTTCCGTTTCTAAAGGCGTTTTTGAATTATCGGTTAATCCTATTCGATTAGCTACTCTAAAAACGTGAGTATCAACAGCTAATGCTGGAATGTCAAAAATAATAGAGGAAATTACATTTGCCGTTTTTCTCCCCACGCCAGGTAATTTCAATAAATCTTCCATTTTAGACGGAACTTGACCTTGGTAATCGCTTACCAATAGTTGAGCCATTTCAACTAAATGCTTCGCTTTGGAATTTGGATACGAAATTCCTTTAATATATTCGACAACTGTTTCTTTGTTAGATGCAGCTAAAACCTCAGGGGTAGGGAATGCTTCAAACAAAGCAGGCGTAATCATATTCACACGTTTGTCGGTGCATTGAGCGGCCAACATAGTAGCTACCAACAATTGAAAAGGATTTTTGTAATGCAATTCCGTTGTTACGTCCGGCATATTCTTTTCAAACCATTGGATGACTCCTTTATATCGTTCTTGTTTAGTCATAATTCGGATATAAAATATGTTTTTCTTCGATTAATTCGCCGCTTCAAATTGCCTCAAAAAACGAATATCATTCTCGGAAAATAAGCGCAAATCTTTAACTTGATATTTAAGATTAGTGATTCGTTCAATACCCATACCTAAAGCGTATCCCGAATAAATGTTGCTATCGATTCCGCAATTATCCAATACGTTCGGATCTACCATCCCGCAACCGAGAATCTCAACCCAACCAGTATGCTTGCAGAACGGACAACCCTTTCCACCGCATAAATTACAACTGATATCCATTTCGGCGCTGGGTTCGGTGAACGGAAAAAACGAAGGACGCAACCGAATTTTTGTATCGTGTCCGAACATTTCTTTAGCAAAAAAGAGTAAAACTTGCCGCAAATCGGCGAATGAGACATTTTTATCAATATACAGCGCTTCTACTTGGTGGAAGAAACAATGAGCGCGATAGGAGATAGCTTCATTCCGGTAAACACGTCCCGGACAAATAATCCGGATTGGCGGTTGCGTTTTTTCCATAACTCGCGTTTGAACAGATGAAGTATGCGTTCTCAGTAAAATATCTACGCCTTGTTGAACGAAAAAAGTATCTTGCATATCCCGCGCCGGATGATCTTCTGCAAAATTCAAAGAGGAAAATACATGCCAATCGTCTTCGATTTCTGGACCTTCGGCAATGGAAAATCCCAATCGTCCGAAAATATCGCAAATTTCTTTCCTGACAATCGACAACGGGTGCCGTGTGCCAACCTTGTACGGATAAGCAGTTCGGGTAATATCAATACATTCGGGGGAAGAATTCTGATTTTCAACACTTGCTTTTAATTCGTTAATTTTCTCTTGCGCTCTTTCTTTAAGCTCATTGAGCTTTTGACCAATGGTACGCTTTTCTTCAGCAGACACCAAACGAAATTCGTCCATCAAAGAAGGTATTTCTCCTTTTTTACTTAAATATTTAATACGCAAAGCTTCAATTTCTTCTTTGCTTTGAACTGTCAACTGATTGATTTCTGCCAATAAAGCGTTGATTTTGTTAATCATATCTGCAATTTTTTTTGAATTTGCAAAGGTAATAAAAAAAGACAAAAGATAAAAGAATTGATTCTTCAGTCTTCAGGTTAATTTTTTCGTGGCAAAAATACTTGTGTTTTTTTTATTATTGTTGAATTGTGTAATAATCCTATTTTTATTACTTTTGCACGAAAAAATCAACATCAGTGAAAATTGTAACACCCATACTTCAAACAGAGCAAATCAATGCAATTCTTTTTCAAAACGAACCAATCGTTTTAGATAAAGCAATCATAGACCATATTCAAGCAAGCTATTCTTTTCTTCAAAAATTTTCGGAAGAAAAAATTATTTACGGTATTAATACCGGATTTGGTCCGATGGCACAATACCGCGTAAGTGATGAATTACGTTCGCAATTGCAATACAATTTGATACACAGTCATTGTACAGGAACGGGAGCTTTGCTGCCCGAACTTTATGTTAAATCAATTATGTTAGCGCGTTTGAATACGTTTTTGAAAGGTTACTCCGGCATTCATCCCGAAGTTGTTTGTACATTAGCCGAATGGATTAACAACGCGATTTATCCCTTGGTATTCGAACATGGAAGCGTAGGAGCCAGCGGAGACCTTGTACAATTGGCTCATATTGCTTTGTGTCTGATAGGCGAAGGAGAAGTCATTTATCAAGGAGAGCGGCAACCAACTAAACAAGTGTTGGATAGCTTGGGTTTACATCCGGTTAAAATGTATATCCGCGAAGGGTTAGCCCTGACAAACGGAACTTCAGCCATGACAGGAATCGGTTTGATTAATTTATCTTATGCTAAGAAGTTATTGAATTGGGCAATTCTGTCTTCTTGTTTGGTAAACGAAATAACAGCATCTTTCGATGATTATTTTTCTATTGAATTAAATAGGACGAAGTTGCACCCTGGACAACAATCGGTTGCCGAAAAAATGCGGAACATTTTATCCGGCAGCAAACGAATTCGGAACAGAATGGATTATTTTTATCAATCGGTAACAAAAGGTGATTATATCCAAGAAAAAGTACAGGAATATTATTCATTTCGCTGCGTACCTCAGATTTTAGGTCCTATAGAAGATGAAATCAATCATGCGGAAACCGTTTTAATTAATGAAATCAATTCGGCAAGCGATAATCCCATTGTCGATCAAGAAGCCGGAAACGTTTATCACGGAGGAAACTTTCATGGAGATTACATTGCTTTTGAAATGGATAAATTGAAAATAGCGATTACCAAGCTTACCATGTTAGCTGAAAGGCAGATGAATTACCTTTTTCACGACCGGATAAACAATATTTTACCTCCGTTTGTTAATTTGGGAATCAAAGGCTTAAACTACGGATTGCAAGCTGCTCAGTTTACCGCGACTTCAACGACAGCCGAATCTCAAATGCTTTCTAATCCGATGTATATACACAGCATTCCCAATAATAATGATAATCAGGATATTGTCAGTATGGGAACCAATGCCGCCCAAATCACAAAAACCGTGATAGAAAACGCTTTCCAAGTATTAAGTATTCATTTCATGGCGATTGTACAAGCAATTGATTATTTGCAAATATATGAACAGCTTTCTACGAAAGGAAAAGAAATATATTCAGATATACGTTCATTTTTCCCTGTATTTGTTGAAGATACACCTAAATATAAAGACATCGAACGAATGAACCGATATTTGAAAGAAAAAGTCAATCCACTTTATAAAAAAGAAAATTGATGAAAAAATATGCTTTAGTAACCGGAGGTTCACGCGGAATTGGACGAGCGATTTCAATCCAATTAGCATCTATGGGATATCACGTATTGATAAATTACAAATCCAACACAGAAGAAGCTCAGAAAACTTTAAACAAGATTATAGAAAACGGTGGAGAGGGTCAATTATTACAATTTGACGTTGAAAATACAAATGAAATAAATGCTGCGTTGAATGCATGGATTGAACAACATCCGGAAGCCTATATCGAAGTGCTGGTCAATAATGCCGGCATCAGAAAAGACAATTTGTTTTTCTGGATGACAGACGATGAATGGAATCAAGTGATTAACACAAATTTGAATAGTGTATTTTATGTCACCCGCTTCTTGATTAAATACATGTTGAATAAGAAATATGGCAGAGTGATTAATATAGTTTCATTATCGGGATTAAATGGTCGCTCAGGGCAAGTTAATTATGCAGCCGCTAAAGCCGGCATCATCGGCTTAACTAAATCATTAGCGTTGGAAGCAGCGAAAAAAAACGTAACAGTCAATGCAATTGCTCCCGGATTTATTGAAACGGATATGACTAAAGATTTGAATCAAGATGAATTGAAAAAAATAATTCCGATGGGAAGGTTCGGTAAACCGGATGAAGTTGCAGAATTAGCCGGATTTCTTGCTTCTGGTAAAGCATCATACATCACTGGACAAATTATTTCAATTGGCGGCGGTTTATGACCTCAAACAAAAAGAGACGCAGTACACTGCGTCTCTTTTTGTTTGAGGATTCCGCGTCAAGCGCAGAATAACAATATGTTTTATTATTTTGTAGCCTCAATCATTGCCCTAAAATAGCCGATAGATTCACCTATTCCGGTGAACGGATCTTTCATGTTGCGTTCGTGTTCCAGACTAACCATGCCGGAGTAACCCACTTCTCGCAATGCGTTGATAAATTCCGGAATATCAATCATCCCCCGACCAACTTCCACCGAAAATCCCGCTTTTGTTGAATCGGTAACATTTTTCAAATGAATATCATACACACGTGAATAGTATTTTTTCAAATCGGCAATCGGATCTTTACCATTCCGATAATCATGACCGATATCTAAACACATCCCAATTCTCGGATCCAAATCTTTCGTGCGATCCCATACTTCATCAGCATCCTGATAAATATTGATATCCGGTCCATGCAGATGAATTGCATAATTGAAACCATACTCCTTTACTTTTTTTTCCACGTATGGAAGCAATTCAATATTGGGTACGCCCACAATTAACCGTACTCCGACTCTCTTGGCGTAAGCAAAAGCTTGGTCAACTTCAGCTTCGCTTTTCATATAGATTGGACCTACGGCATAACCGGTTACTCCTTTTTCAGCTAATTTGGCATGGAATTCGGCTATCTGTGCATCCGTACTGTTTAAAGGCAAATGAAAATCTTTGATACAAAGGTAGTGCATATCCATTTTCTGCATCACATCCAAGGTTTTATCCAAATCAAAATTAGCAAATGTATAACCTGCCATTCCTAATTTAAATTTTTCACCGATTTCGGGAGGTATCATAGTGCCTTTCGTTACTTTAATTTTTATATTCTTAAAGAATACTTCATCTCCATGATCTTGTAAAAGGATATGTCCTTCGGCAATATTTCCAAAATTCGGCCAATTTGCATATTTACTATAAGCGACTAAAGCATTAAATTCTTGTGTATTTCTTACATAATCAAGAATTTTCACATCATTCAGATAATGCTGTACGCGATTGCCATTTACAATAATCATAGCCGTATTAAATCCTGTTTCATCAAACCGGTAATTAGGATTCGAACGATCGGCTGGAATTAAATCATAAAGCGATCCTAACTGACGATTTCCTTTCACACCTAATTTTGCATCTGGATGATTTTTGTCATCAAGTATCTGATATTCACAGCCTATTGCAGATCCTTCGCCTTTATTCAACTCCGGATCAACAAAATACTTGATTCCACTGTTAGCTCCTTTGGTAATCTTAAAATCGACTTTTAATACGAAGTTTTTATATATATTTTCTGTAATTATATCTCCGCCATTAGCCGATTCTGCTCCTCCTGAAGGAAGCACGCGCAGAACGCCGTTTTCTATAACCCATCCTTTATCAGGAAAAGTGGAAATTTTAGCTCCACGCCAACCGTCGGTGGTTTTACCGTCCCACAATAATTCCCATCCTTCTTCCTTCTCCTTAGATGTCAATGTATTATCTTGACCCCAACCTATTTGCGGAAAGTTGCAGGCAAAAAGCAAGCTAAATAATCCTATAATATAATTTTTATAATTCATAATTCATAATTTATAATTTATAACTTATAAAACTCTTCCCATCCCAAACGTGGCGGATTTTGCGTCAACAAGGCATTTGCAAATGCATCATTAGTAATCTGCTTGGTTGTACGGTCAAAAAGAATCTTAGTATTCAGACGTTGAGCAATTACACCCAGAGAAAATATTTGACTCAAAGACCCGTGTATTTCGAAAGGCGAACGTGTTTTTTCCTGCCCTTGGCATGCCAAAAGAAAATTAGCAAAATGATTGGACGGACTTTGGGGAACCGGCGGTAATTTCGACTCCATTTCTTTTGCTTTACTTTCCGGAATAATAGAAAGTGTGCTTCCGTGACTGCCTCCTTTAAATATTAAATCCTTACTATAAATAATTTTACCCGGATTCAACTTTGCAGGCTGCAGCTTACCTCCTGCTACCGGCGGAATGTTCGGATCTATTTCAGATACTCCATATCCTTCCGGAACAGCTGGAATATTATTTATGCCTTCATACCAAGTTATATCAAGCGGAGGCATATTCCCACGTTTCGGGAAACGGAACAATAAAGTACTTGCTTTTGGAAAGATATAATTATTATGACCTTCTACTTTCAACGGATTCACTTCGTATGGCAAACCAATCTCCAAAAATTCGTGAATAGTATCAAGGATATGTGCTCCCCAATCGCCTAAAACACCCATGCCGAAATCATACCAGCCCCGCCAATTACCCGGATGGTATTTTTCATTATATCCATGGTACATAGCCGTTGTCAACCATAGATCCCAATCCATAGTAGGAGGAACCGGTTGCGCATCTGGAAAGCGCTTCATATTAGAATCCCATGGATACCAACGCCGGTCGGCATTCATGTGAGCGGTTACTTCCGTTACATTCTTGATAATTCCTGCATCTTTCCATGCTTTAAACTGAAAATAATTTGCCTCAGAATGTCCCTGATTTCCCACTTGAGTAACTACGTTTTTCCGTTTTTTAGCAGCTTCAATCATCAGTTCAGCTTCATAAAACGTTCGCGCCATAGGTTTTTCTACATAAACATGTTTCCCCAGCGACATTGCCAACATTGCTGCTGGAAAATGAGAAAAATCAGGAATAGCGATAGATACCGCTTCAATTTCATTTCCCATTTTATCAAACATTTCACGGAAATCTTTGAACTGTTTGGCATTTGGAAATTTACTCAACATAGCTTGCGTATGTTGAGCGCCTAAATCCACATCACATAAAGCAACCACATTTGCTAAACCCGTTTTATCAAATTCAGGAATAATCTCGGCACCTCGATTTCCGATGCCGATACAGGCGAGATTAATTTTGCGATTAGCGCCAACAATTCGGGTTGCACTCGCAGCCGGCATAGAACGCAACTCGCTCAATCCGCCTAAAGCAAGACCTGCTGTTGCCAATCCGCTCGTTTTCAAAAAAGTTCTTCTTGTAATCATAGTATTAATTATTCATTTCATAAAATTTACTACAAAGTTATAGTATTATTTTTGTTTTTATAATAAATATGTATTTTTTTATTTAAAAATATCAAAAAAAAGACAGGAGGAATTTACTGTTGTTACTCACCTCCCCTTCCTTTGTAGTGTTGTAAAAAGAACATCAGATTTGTCCAGCTCATATCTTGCGTGAATTACTGTACTTATCCAAATTCCATTAAATACGCTTTGATGAAAGCATCCAAATCGCCATCCATAACAGCGCCGACATTGGAGGTTTGATAATCCGTGCGATGGTCTTTTACCCGCCGGTCGTCGAAGACATAAGAGCGGATTTGCGAACCCCATTCGATTTTCTTTTTATTTGCTTCGATTTTTGCCGATGCTTTTCTTCGCCGTTCCAATTCCAATTCATACAACTGTGATTTTAACAGACGAATGGCATTGTCTTTGTTTCCGAATTGAGAGCGCGATTCCGTATTTTCGATAACGATTTCCTTCACTTCGCCTGTATCTGGGTCTTTGTAGTTATAATGCAGGCGAACGCCGGTTTCTACTTTATTTACATTTTGCCCTCCGGCTCCGCTCGAACGGAAAGTATCCCAAGTGATATCGCCCGGATTTACGTCAATTTCTATACTGTCGTCCACCAAAGGAACTACTGCAACAGAAGCAAAAGAAGTCATTCGTTTTCCCTGTGCATTATAGGGTGAAACGCGCACCAAACGATGAACTCCATTCTCGCCTTTCAGATAGCCGAAAGCGTAGTCGCCTTCGATTTGCAGCGTAACCGATTTTATGCCGGCATCGTCGCCATCCAACCAGTTGGCAACGCTGACTTTATAGCCTTTGCTCTCGCACCAGCGGCTGTACATACGGTAAAGCATCTCCGCCCAATCTTGAGCTTCTGTTCCTCCGGCACCGGCATTAATTTTTAATACAGCTCCCAGATGATCTTCCTCTGAACGGAGCATGTTTTTTAATTCTAATTTTTCGAGTAAATCGATAGCATGCTTGTATGCTTCGTCCACCTCTTCTTCAGTTGTGATGCCTTCTTTTTGAAAATCAAACGCCAACTGCAACTCTTGTGCAGCCGATTCGATTTCGTCGTAAGCCACAATCCATGATTTAATTTCACGGACTTTACGCATTTGTTCTTCGGCTTGCTTTGTATCTTCCCAGAAATCGGGAGCCTGTGTGCGAAGCTCTTCTTCTTCTAATTGAATTCTCTTAGCATCGATGTCAAAGATACCCCCTCAGCGCTTGCTCGCGCTCCAACACTTCACGTAATTGGTCTATTGTAATCATATTGAGTTTTAAGTTATAACTTACAACTTGCAAAGGTAATCAATTAAATTCTATATCAAAAACTACAACCTCCGATTTGGTGCCGATTCGAAGCGGGGGTCCCCACAAACCCAATCCGGAAGAAACATAATAATGTGTATTCCCTTTTTGTTTATAGCCATTCGGAAGCTCAAACAACATTTCAACCATAAGATTACCCGGAAAAATTTGTCCATTATGCGTATGACCTGAAAATTGCAGGTCGATGCCGTTTTCTTCCGCTTCATTCAAATTATATGGTTCATGGTCGAGAAGAATCAAAGGCAAAGAAGCATCTGTATTTTTTACTAAATCTTCCAAAGATTTCCGATTATGACTTCCTTGCTTATCATCGCGTCCTATAATTTGAATGCTGTTGTTTATCACTACCGAAGTATCGATCAACAAATGCATATTTGTCTTATGCAAAAATTTCATACTCGCATCAATACCTGATAAATATTCATGGTTGCCCAGACAAAAATAGGTGCCGAGCGGAGCGTTCAATTTATTGAGCGCTTCCCACATACGTTCTTCTTCAAGAGGTAAAGCATTATTATCAACCACATCGCCTGCAATAATAATCAAATCAGGATATTGGTCGTTGATTAACTTGACATATTGTTCCAAGCGTTTTCTATCATTTGCTACACCCAGATGCAAATCGCTGACGCCAACCACTTTCAGGCTTTTATAATCGCCTGCTTTTTTAGCTATGTTTATCTTTTTTTCGACCACTTGAGGATTCCTGAATTGATAATTTCCATAAACAGCTATACATATAACAATGATATATCCTGAAATAACTTGAATTTTACGATAATTTTTTTTAATAGACGATGATAAATAATGAAAAAAACGATTAAAGAAATAAATAATATCCGTCACGAGAAAAAACAGGAGAATATACAACATTATGCCGAACCAGAATGTTCCTGGTACATACAGGATTTTCTGAACTGCTAATGGAAGAGTATTTCTTCCCAGCATAGCAATAATAAAAGCGGAATAAAGAAATAAAGCAACTATCCAAAAAATAATCCTGATAGTTTTCGATTGAGGCAAAGCTTGTTTAGTACGGATAAAAACATATCCGTTAATCAAAGTATAAATAATAAATGCAAATAAAAAAAATAAAAATTGAGAGTGATACTGCATAGTAAGATAGTTTTTTAATTAAGTTTCAAAAATTTCCTTTTCACTTGTTCTTCGATAAGCTCAACAATTTCCTCGATGCTTAAAAATGAGGAATTGAAGCATAAATCGTAAGAAGTCGCCATTCCCCATTCTTTATTACTGTAATAGTTGTAATAAGCAGGTCGTCTTTTATCGTTTTGTTCGATATGCATTTGAGCTTCTTTTTCTGTTATATTCTCGCTTTGTATTATCCGCAAGATGCGGTCGTTCATATTAGCGCTGATAAAAACCTTCAGGCAATTAGGAACATCACGCAAAATATAATCGGCACAACGACCAATAAAAATGCAAGATTCTTTTTCCGCCAGCTCGCGTATAACATCACTCTGTATTTTGAATAAAGTTTCATTACACAGATAATTAACTTCATTGTATCCCATAAATCCGGAACGAAAACCGAAGTATTTACCGAAAAAACTAAAACTGTTTTTTTCATCAAATTTTTCGAAAAACTCCTTTCCCAATCCGCTTTCTCGTGAAGCCAATTGTATTAGTTCTTTATCATAACAAGGAATATTCAGTCGTTGCGATAGCTGCTTGCCTGTGAGCTTTCCGCCGCTTCCCAACTGTCTTCCGATTGTAATAAAATATTTTTCCATAATATTTGCTATGTTAATTTTTTAGTGCTTTTAATTCGCCTCTTAGCAAAATACCTGCTAAAATTACGGATATTGCATCAGAAATAGTCATACTCATCCAAACGCCGGTAACCTCCAAATAATTAGGAAGAATAAGCAAAATAGGTATTAAGAAAAGGACTTGGCGGGTCATTGATAAAATGATGGATTTATTGGGTTTGCCTATACTCTGGAAAAAGGCAGAACTCACCATTTGAAAGCCGACAAAAGGATAAACTAAAAATACCCAGCGAAGTCCCGGAACCGCTATGTTGGTCAATTCTTTTTCAGAAGTAAATATAGAAGCTACTGCCTGAGGAAATAATTCCACAACTATGAATCCGATAACCATAACCAGAGTCGCAAAAAGTATAGACTTCTTTAAAACTGACAAAACACGCGGATACAATTTTGCTCCGTAATTGTATCCGGCAATTGGCTGCATTCCCTGATTCAAGCCAATCACAATCATTACAAACAAAAATGCGACACGATTAACAATACCATAAGCGCCGACAGCCAAGTCGCCTCCATGCTTAATTAGTTGGTGATTAATCAGAATAATGATTAAACAACTGGCAGAATTCATCAGAAATGGCGCCAAACCAATAGAAAATGAATCGATGACAATTTTCTTTTTCAATCGATAAATTCCTTTTTTCCAATGTATGAAATATGATTTATCGCTAAATGAATAGATTAGCCAAATCAGAACAATTATTTGAGAGATAACCGTAGCAAAAGCGGAACCGCGTATTCCCCAATGAAAACCGAAGATGAATAATGGATTCAATACCATATTAATCAGTACGGTATAAATAGTAGCCATCATTGCTTTCTTTGGATTTCCTGCTGAACGGAGAAGTGCGTTCAATCCGAGGTAACTATGCGTAACAACATTACCTGCCAAAATAATCAGCATAAAATCGTATGCATAAGGGAGAATTTCGCGGCTGGCGCCAAAAAAAATCAGAATCGGTTTCAAAAACGGAATAATAAGAATAGAAAATCCCAATCCGGTAAAAAGATTAAGCACCACCACATTACCCAAAATGTGGTTAGCGGTTTCATAATCTTTTTGTCCCATACGGATAGATAAAAGTGTAGATGCGCCAACGCCGATTAGCGAGCCGAAAGCTGCTCCAAGATTCATGAGTGGAAAAGTAATTGCTAATCCCGACAACGCCAAATGTCCGACTCCATGTCCAATGAAAATGCTATCGGTGATATTATATAAGGAAGAAGCAGTCGTAGCAATAATCGCTGGAATAGCGTATTGCATTAAAAGTTTTCCAATTTTCTCAGTGCCTAAACTTAACGGCACAGTCTTATTTTCCATCTTTTTGCCTTTGAGAGCGCAAAGATAATTAAAAATTAAAAATTAAAAATTAAAAATTAAAAGCTATTGGTAATTTAGTATATTTACGTTTCACGGTAAATCATATTTTTTGTTTATTCCTATATTTTTGCGTTGGCTGCATTTCATACATTTATAGTTTCAATATTTCGGGAAGAGAAGGTTGTTCTATCGGATAATGCTCCATATGTGGTTTCTCCGCACCAACGCTGTCCACAAATGACGGCTAATGTGGTGGCAACTTCACACACGCGGGGGCACTAAGGATGCGACGGGCGTGGAATTTCCAAATTTCCACTAAACTGTCTGCGAACAGACACCCCTACTGATGCCCAAACCACTCGTTGTAGGCAGTACATTTCCCTATCATTCAATGTATTTTTCAAATGGTTTGACAAATTTTGTAATCATATCATCGGCTCGCTTTTTGGCTTGTGTTACAAAGTGTTTCAAATAAAGTTTCGCCCATTGTTCACGAGTTCCTTTGAAAGCTTGGTCTAAATCACAAACGTGAAATTGAATTTGCATTGCTGCTGCCCAATTTATGTATAAATCAGTCGGATTGCTGTTAAACAAGCAAGCAAAATGAGTGTCTTTACAAATCAAATTGTCATTTTCAAGTTTCCAATCAATTTCAAAATAGTTGATAGTAAAATTATAAAATTCTTTATTATCAATCATTTTAGCACAAAGTTGAGCTAATTTGTATGCTGAAATGATATTTGGCGGTTGTGCTGATTTTGAAATATTCCTGGTTTTAATGTCAATCAGTTCGTAGAATTTGTCTTTGACTACTAAAATATCGGCTGTGTCATTTTGTTTTTCGTCAAAAGGATTTTCGATACTCCATTTGTCGGTTGCATTTTTGCCACGACTTAAAAGAAACAAAACAGTTGGGGAATTGAACAAGGCTTGTCTTGCTTCAACTCCGATTACATCGGGATTTTTGCTGAACAAATCGTTCAAATATTCATATTGGCGAAATGTATATTTCGGAAATTTCTTTTTGATTTCAGAATACACGTATTTATCAAAAGGTTCGCCTGCAGCGTGTCCTGATAAAGTACCTGAGAGTGGTTTGGGAACGGAAGTTCCTTTTATTGTTTTGCATAATTTTTTGTAATCAACTATCATACTTTATCTTTCAATTAACTGATTTATTGAGTGATTAATGTCTTTTAGAAAAACATTATTTTTTGTTATAATGTATCGTTTAGATAAATCGGTAATTTTATTATGTAAAGCAACTTCTTCGCCATCATTCCAATTTACCACTCTAAACGGAATGCTTGAAATCGGCTTTTCTGAAAATTCTACAATGTTGCCTTTTACTATTCCGTTGCATTTCAACCATTCAAAAACTAATGGACTATTCAAATACGCAACAATATATTCCAAACTTTCTTTCGTTTTTGATTTTCTAAAGATTGCCGTTACATCTTGAGTTGGGTAAATACCTTCATCAACCAACGAGAAACGGAAATAGTTTTTATTAGAAATCCGCTCTTTGCAAGGCACGAAAATTCGTTTTTCTTTGCGACTGAATAAGTTAAAATTTCTCAAAAACACCCATTCCCAAATATTGATTTTTCGGTTGTATTGATAGCGTTTTTCTAATTCATTTCTAAACAACTGAAAATTAGCATAAAAATGAGGATATTTTTCTTTTACCTTTTCCTCCGATAAGCCTTCAGGAATGTAAATGTACGGTGTAATATTGCCGGGATAAAATGGATTTAAGTTTTTTGCTTTTACAACTTTAATTATCGCTTGTTTTTCTGCTTCATTCAAAGTGTCGCCATTTACTTGAAACGCTTTGTCTAAACCGCTAACCAAACCGTTACCAATGTCGCAAAACTCGCCAATAGTGTAAAAATCAGACTTGTCAGTACTTTCAAATAACGACAACAAATTATTTGTTTGTTTCTTTTGACAACTCTTTTCAAATAGTTGAAGTTGATTTTGAGCCGTTTCTGTTTCCAAAATCCATCTTTCATTTGTCTTAAACTGTGGAACATTCAAATATTCAGCATCAGTAAAAATATCTTTTCGTTTGAGTTTATCCAAAGTTTCAATCGTAAGTTTTTGATTTACATAATATTTTGAGACTCTAATTGTATCTTGTTTCTTTTTACTCTTAATGTATTTGAAAATTATAATTGAAACGGTAACTTTATCAAAAATCGGTGTTTCGTTGAAATGGTAAATTTCTTCAAAATAACCATTTTGAACCATATAATTACGCAATGAAATAGAATGAGTTGTATTCATCCAATATTCGGGACAAATAAATATCAATTGTCCATTTTCATTCAGTAACTCAATGGATTTTAGAATAAAGATATACAAGTAGTCGCAAAGCGAGTTGCAATATTTATTCCATAATAGATTAGTTGCAAGTTCTTGTTTTAGTTCGTCTTCTAAATTTTTCCATCTAATATATGGTGGATTTCCAATGATTAAATCAAACTTTTTATTGATTTTCGAAGTTACAAAACTTTCATAATGCACATTTGAAAACTCTTTTGCCAAATCGTTGTCTATCTCGAAAGCGACAACATCTTCAAACCCTTTTTGTTGTAACAAATCAAGAAAAACGCCTTCGCCACACGAAGGCTCTAAAATCTTTGAATTAGCATTTACATCAGCTAAATCAATCATAAAATCGGCTATGATTTTTGGCGTGAAATACTGTCCATATTTGTTTTTATCTTGGTTTACTACCATTTTCTTTTCTTTTTATCAAAGTGCAAAAATACACAATTTTTCGGAAATTGTTAAGGTTTTTTCTCCACTTTGCCAAGCCTCTGTGTCTCCCGCTTGTGCCTAATCTGGTCATGTAAGGGTTCACCCCTCGCTCGGCGTAGCGTTCACGCTACGCCGAGCGAGTTTGCTATGGAAATACAGAAAGGATTAATTTACAAACCTGGAGACTTTTAATTGGGCGAAGCGAATATGACATATTAACGCAGATAATAATAAAAAATCAGAAAAAATTTACTTTATCAGCACTTTTTTACGACAATTTGAAATGGTATTCAATGAGGTTAAATGTACTTTTTGGGAAGAAAAAGAAGGTTAAAATGAAGTCTTTAACCGGAAAAAATGAGTTAAGGACGTCGTCGAAACGAAGTCCTTAAGTGAAAAAAACGAGTCAAGGACTTCGTTTTAACGAAGTCCAGAAGAGAAAAAAACGAGTTAAGGTCGCCGTTTCAACGAAAAATGACAAAAATAGCCG